>Ga0067045_1002495_pt1 | contig 98002 bp, 93 predicted proteins | sample TerdegcTABiofilm_FD_59184 | JGI IMG/M metagenome (GOLD analysis project Ga0067045, IMG submission 59184) | Combined Assembly of (Gp0054472, Gp0054536) Wastewater bioreactor microbial communities from Singapore -Terephthalate degrading...
AAAACCCCGCGGGACATCGCTTCACGGGTGGAGGCCCTGAAGCCGATACCGTCGGAGTTCTACCCGCCGGAAATACCCGGGGCAGAAGACGAGATCATGAGGCTGACCCTGGCGGCAGCACGTGAAATGTATGGCGAACCGCTCCCGGAAATCGTAAAGAAGAGGGTGGACAGGGAACTGGCAGCAATAATCAATAACGGTTTTGCAGTCCTGTATCTCATCGCTCATAAGCTGGTTAAAAAATCAAACGAGGACGGGTACATCGTGGGATCGCGCGGTTCCGTGGGCTCATCACTGGTTGCCACGCTATGCGGAATAACCGAAGTGAACCCGCTGCCGCCTCATTACCGTTGCCCTGGGTGCAGATACAGCCGCTTTTTTACGGAAGACGCCACGGTCGGTTCGGGGGCCGATCTGCCGGAAATGCTGTGCCCGCACTGCGGGAGCAGGCTGCTAAAAGACGGACATAATATCCCGTTTGAGGTTTTTATGGGATTCGAAGGCGACAAGGTGCCGGACATCGACCTGAATTTTTCGGGGGAATACCAGCCGCGCGCTCACAAATACGCGGAGGAGCTGTTCGGCAAGAACAACGTGTTTCGAGCGGGCACGATTGCAACCATTGCCAGCAAAACAGCTTACGGTTTTGTCAAAAACTATTTCGAAGAAAAGAAGCAGGCGGTACGCACCCCGGAAATAAACCGGCTGGTGAAAGGGTGCACGGGTGTAAAGCGGACCACTGGCCAGCACCCGGGAGGCCTGATGGTCCTGCCGAAAGGAATGGACGTCCATATATTTACGCCCTTGCAGAGACCTGCAGATGATATGGATTCGGAAACGATCACCACGCATTTTGATTACCATGCCATTTCCAGCAGGTTGGTAAAGCTTGACCTGCTGGGGCATGACGATCCGACGGTGTTAAAGATGCTGGAAGACTTGACCGGTATTGATTGCCGCTCGATACCCCTGGATGACCCCGAGGTCCTTTCGCTGTTCCGGGGAACGGAAGCGCTGGGACTAGACCCCCGGGAACTGGGAACAAATATGGGCACACTGGGCATCCCTGAGTTCGGCACAAAGTTTGTCCGCCAGATGCTGGAAGACACTAAACCCCAAACCTTTTCGGACCTGGTGAGAATCAGCGGATTCTCTCACGGGACTGATGTCTGGCTGAACAATGCCCAGGAATTGATCAGGTCGGGAACGGCCAGAATCGCGGAAGTCATTTCGGCCCGCGAGGACATCATGAATTATTTGATTCAAAAAGGGGTCAGGCCGGAGAAAGCGTTCAAGATAATGGAAGACGTGCGCAAGGGCAAGGGGGTCCAGCCCGGCGACGCCGAAATGATGAGGGCGCACGGCATACCGGACTGGTATATTGAGTCCTGCCGGAAGATCAGGTATCTGTTTCCAAAAGCCCACGCCGTGGCTTACGTGATGATGGCTGTAAGGATAGCCTATTTCAAGGTGCGTCATCCTGCCGCATTCTATGCCAGCTTTTTTACCGTGCGGGCGGATGAATTCGATGCGGAACTGATAACCGGCGGCATACCGGCAATTAAACGCAAAATGGACGAGATAGCGAAAAAAGGCGGCGAAGCCACCCAGAAGGAAGAAAAACTATACACCATACTTGAACTGGCACTGGAAATGCATCTTAGGGGCATAAGGCTGAACAAGGTAGACCTTTTTCAATCAGACTGGCGCAACTTCTTGATCGTGGACGGTAAAAAGGCCCTGCTACCGCCGTTTATCGCCCTGCAGGGTTTGGGACAGGCTGCCGCCCAGGCGATAGTGAACGCCAGGGGGGAAAAGCCGTTTACCTCAAGGGAAGACTTGCGCAACCGGGCCAAATTGAGCAAAACCGTGATGGAAGTGCTGGAGCAACACGGATGCCTGGCAGGTCTGCCGCCGAATGATCAGATTACGCTGTTCGGTTGACGATTTTTGATATTAACTTCTTCAATAGAGTTGTTTTACAGCTTGCCAAATATCCTTTTCTTATGATAAACTTTATGCTGGAAGTATTCCGTGGATATTTTGACGCAAGTGCAAGAGTGGGACGCCGCCCACTCTTTCGTCTTATTGAACCGTCAGGACGCCGTATGGCGGATTTTAGAACGCTGGCAGGGGGGACTTTTTAAGGTATGGATAACAGGAAGATTCAGGAAACAGTGGCCAGGGTGGCAGGCCCGGCAGTAGAAAAGAGGGGGTTTGAACTGGTTGCCGTAGAATACGTCAAGGAAGGCGGGAGCTGGTACCTGCGGTTTTATATCGATAAGGAGGGAGGGGTTGACCTGGATGACTGCCAGACGGTCAGCGAAGAACTGTCAGAGCTGCTTGACCGGATGGACCCAATTCCCCACTCCTATTTTTTGGAGGTGTCGTCGCCGGGTGTGGAGCGAATCCTACAGACGGAAAAAGATTTTCGGCGTTTTATGGGCAGAAAGGTGAACGTCGCTACTTTTGCGCCGATTGAAGGGAAAAGGAAGCTGCAAGGCAAACTGGGCGTGGTTGATGGCGAAGGGCTTCAACTGTTCATGGACGGCGGAAAGGAATTAAACATACCGTTAAAATCAATAGCCCAGGTCAGGTTGGCTTGGGAAGAAGAGGGGGGAAAAACTAAAAAATGAATTTCGAGTTGATCGGAGCACTTAATGAACTGGAAAAAGAAAAGGGTATCAATGCTGAGGTGATAATTGAAGCGATTGAAGCGGCGCTTGTCTCGGCGTATAAAAAGAATTTCGGCACGCAGTCGAACATGCGTGTGGCTATTGACCGCGGCACCGGGGATATCAAGGTTTTTTCGCGCAAGACCGTGGTTGAAGAGGTCCACAACCCCCGGGAAGAAATGGCTTTAAGTGAAGCGAGAAGAAAGGATCCGCGCTATGAGCCGGGCGATGTGGTTGAGGTTGAAGTAACCCCGAAGGAATTTGGCCGGATAGCAGCCCAAACTGCCAAGCAGGTTGTGGTTCAGCGGCTGAGGGAAGCGGAACGGGACATGATTTATGATGAGTATGCCAACCGCGAAGGGGACATCGTCACCGGGGTGGTGCAAAGACAGGAAGGCAAGAACGTGTTTATTGATCTCGGCAAGACAGAAGCCATCCTGAGCCTGAACGAGCAGATTCCAGGAGAGAATTACCGGACGGGCGAGCGGATCAAGGTTTATGTGATCGATGTGAAAAAGACGACCAAAGGGCCACAGATACTGGTCTCACGGACACACCCCGGCTTGCTGAAAAGGCTGTTTGAGCTGGAGGTCCCGGAAATCCATGATGGTACGGTGGAATTGAAATCGGTAGCCCGCGAGCCGGGTGCCCGGTCCAAGATTGCGGTTCACTCCAGGAACGAGAACGTCGACCCGGTCGGTTCGTGCGTCGGGCCCAAGGGGTTGAGGGTCCAGGCGGTGGTAAATGAACTCAGGGGCGAGAAAATTGATATTGTTAAATGGAGTGCGGACCCCGGAAAGTTTATAGCCAATTCGCTAAGCCCGGCCAAGGTTGTTTCAGTCGAAATCAATAACGATGAGAAGATGGCCAAGGTGATTGTACCCGATTACCAGCTTTCCCTGGCCATAGGCAAGGAAGGGCAAAACGCCAGGCTGGCGGCAAAGCTGACCGGTTGGAAAATCGACATCAAGAGCGAGTCGCAGGCCTTGGCCGCCGAAACCGGAGCCGGCCAGTGAAGAAAGGAAGAGGTGTCGGTGATGAGACAGCGAAAGGTTCCGTTGAGGATGTGCGTGGGCTGCCAGGAAATGAAACCGAAGAAGGAACTCATCCGTATTGTGAGGACACCGGATATGGAAATCATGATTGATGCCAGCGGCAAAAAGTCTGGGCGCGGCGTCTATATCTGCCCGAACAAAAACTGCTTGCAAAAAGCCTTGAAATCCAACCGTCTGGAAAAAAACCTGCAGCATCCTGTTTCGGAAGAGGTTATCAACCGCTTGAAAATAGGGTTGGGATATGATGACCCTGCCACCTAGCATAGCGGCGCTGTTGGGTTTTGCCAGAAAGAGCGGTCAGCTTCTGGGCGGTCATTCGGCTGTGTCGGCAAGCTTGAAAACTGGCAAAGCCCGGCTGGTCATAATAGCAACAGACCTGCCGGAAAACAGAAGGCTTGACTGGAAAAGTCGGTGCGGACAAACCGGCAGCCATTACCTGGAAGCAGGAACAAAAGAAGAACTGGGCAGGATTCTAGGGTTCCGGGAGTCAGGCGTTCTGGCCGTTACTGACAGGCAAATGGCTGAAGCGATCAGGCAGAAAGCATTACAGGCCGGCCTGGCGCAAGGATAATTAACGGGGGTGATCGGATGGCAACGATACGTGTTCACGAACTTGCCAAGGACATGAACATGTCGAGCAAGGAACTCCTTGATAAATTGCAGGACCTGGGTTTGAACATGAAGAATCACATGAGCACCATACCAAGCGGAGAGGTCAATCGGATCAAAAACATGGTCCTGAACCTGGAGAAAATCAAGGCGGCTAACAAGGAAATGCTGGAGAAGGCCAAGACCGCCGCCGAGGCAAGGAAAACGCCGGAGCAATGGCCGGAAGCCGTTACCACTCCGCCCAAGGCAACAGCACCGGGCGGGGATAAGAAAACAGTTCCGCAGAAGGAAGAGCGCAAACCGGCGTCACCGGGTGTTGCGCCCGCAAGCCCGCCGCCATTGCACAAACAGGCCGCGCAGCAGGGGGCCAAGGCGCAACGGGAAGGCGGACAGAGGCCGATCTTTCAGCGGGACAAAACCAAGGCGACTGTCAGGGCTTACCCCGGGCAACCGTTTTATGCTGAAAGCGATGAGCTCGACAAGTATTTCCATAAAGCGGAAAAGGTCCTGGGGGAAAAGGCTTATGAACGGGGCGGCAAAACGAAAACCGCACCTAAAAAAACCGGGCGTTTCGATGACAAAAAGCACGACTACAAAAAGGGCGGCAGGTTAAAGGGCGGAAAGGCGTTTCAGCAGCAAAGAGAACAGCAACCGGTCATCGTTAAGCATGTAACACTAGAAGGACCGGTGACAGTGCAGGAATTTGCGCACCTGATCAATAAAAAGGCGGCTGATGTAATCAAGAAGTTACTTTTCCTGGGCGTCCCCGCCACTATCAACCAGGAGCTCGACATTGACACCCTGGTCTTGCTGGGGGAAGAATTCGGGGCTACAGTGGAGGTCAAAGCTAAAAAAGAAGACCTTCTGTTGGCCGAGGAGCCGGACAGGACCGAAGACTTGGCGGAACGCCCGCCGGTGGTCACGATCCTTGGTCATGTCGACCACGGCAAGACCTCGTTGCTGGACGTCATCCGGCAGACGAACGTTGCGGCAGCGGAGGCTGGAGGCATAACACAGCACATCGGCGCTTATCAGGTTGAGGTGAAGGGTAAAAAAATAACCTTCCTTGACACTCCCGGCCATGAAGCATTTACAGCTATGCGCGCCAGGGGAGCGCGGGTGACTGACATCGCTGTGCTGGTAGTGGCCGCTGACGACGGCGTCATGCCGCAGACAGTGGAAGCGATCAACCATGCCAAGGCTGCCGGTGTCCCGATCATCGTCGCCGTAAACAAAATCGATAAGCCTGAAGCAAACCCGGAGCGGGTAAAGCAGCAACTTACAGAGCACGGGTTGGTGCCGGAGGAATGGGGCGGCGATACCATTTGCGTCAATGTGTCAGCTAAGACGAAAGCCGGCTTGGATAACCTGCTGGAGATGATCCTGCTGATGGCTGAGGTCGCCGACCTGAAGGCTAACCCCAAGCGCAAGGCGAAGGGTACAGTCATTGAAGCCCAGCTTGACAAGGCCAGAGGACCGGTGGCTACGCTGCTCGTGCAAACCGGCACGCTGGAGGTTGGCGATTTTATGATCGTTGGTACAACCCAGGGGCGTGTCCGGGCCATGTATGACGATAAGGGCCGGCGCTTGAAAAAGGCCTTGCCCTCCACCCCGGTCGAGGTGATAGGTCTTGCGGGCGTACCGCAGGCCGGAGATGTATTCCAGGTGGTAGAGGACGAGAGGTTGGCCAAGCAGATAGCCAGCGAGCGCACCGCCCAGAAAAGGGAAGAGGCGATCCAGTCCAAACAGCGCATTTCGCTGGAAGACCTGTTTAACCATATCCAGAAGGGAGAAGTAAGAGAACTCAACATCATCCTCAAGGCCGACGTCCAGGGGTCTATCGAGGCTTTAAAACAGTCGCTGGAAAAGCTGTCGAATGCAGAAGTGCGCGTGAATATCATTCATCAGGGCGTCGGGGGAATAAACGAATCCGATGTCATGCTGGCTGATGCTTCAAATGCGATTATCATTGGTTTCAACGTCAGGCCGGATGCCAACGCTCGCAAGATGGCGGAGAACCAGCAGATCGACATGAGGCTGTACCGGGTGATCTACAATGCGATTGAGGATGTCAAGGCGGCGTTGAGCGGCCTTCTGAAACCGGAAATACGTGAGGTGATCATGGGCCAGGCGGAAGTCAGGGCGATTTTCAAGGTGCCCAAAGTCGGCACGATTGCCGGTTGCTACGTTACCGACGGAAAAATCGTGCGCGGCTCGCAGGTGCGGGTGATCCGCGACGGGATTGTCGTGCACGAGGGGACCATCAGTTCGCTGAAAAGGTTTAAAGACGATGTCAAAGAGGTTGCCAGCGGTTACGAATGCGGCCTGGGCATCGACAAGTTTAACGACGTCCATGAGGGAGACCGGCTTGAGTTTTATACCTTTGAGGAAATAAAGAGGGAGCTTTCCTGAAGCGGAGTAATTTCTGATTGAGGAGGCAGGGGCCATGTCCGGCTATCGATTAGCCAGAATTGCGGAAGAGGTTAAACGGGAACTGTCGCAAATGATCAGGGAAGAGATGAAAGACCCGCGCGTAAAAGGCTTGATCAGCATAACCCATGTGGAAGTAACCAGTGATTTGCGTTACGCAAAGGTATATGTAAGCATGTTCGGAAATGAGGAAGAATGCGCGAACGCTTTCCAGGTACTGGAGAAAGCAAGCGGCTATTTGCGTAGCGAGTTGGCCAAAAGGCTACAAATCCGCTTTACACCCGAGCTGATCTTCAAACCTGACAAATCGATCGCTTACGGAACAAGGATTAACAGGATCATTTCCGAGATGAACAGCGGAAAAGGGGAAACGGGACCGGATGATATCTGAGTGGCAGGATTTCATAGCGTGTCTGGGCGGGGCTGACAGAGTATTGATCCTGATCCATGACAAGCCGGACGGCGACTGCCTGGGTTCAGCCCTGGCACTTGGCCTCGGTTTGAAGGGTATGGGCATGAGACCAGCGGTTTTGTTGCCGGAGGGCCTGCCGCATGCGTACCGTTTTCTGCCAGGGCAGGAAATGCTTGAAGGCCGCAAGCCGGGAAGGTTGCCGGAAGGCATGCCGGTTATTGCTGTGGACTGCGCCGAAATATCCAGGATGGGATACGAACTGCCGGCCGGTGGTGTGGTTGTCAACATCGACCACCACATCAGCAATACGCTGTTTGGCACGTTAAATATCGTCGATCCTGCCGCCGCCGCAGCCGGCGAGATCATTTACCGGCTGTTCGTGGAAGGCGGGGTGACAATAACGCCCGCGATGGCGACGTGCCTGTATGTGGCCCTGGCCACGGATACCGGGAGTTTTACGTACAGCAACACGACGCAAGAAACCCTCAGGATCGCCGGCGATTTGCTGAGTCTAAAGCCCGATATGCGCCTGATCAGGGAAAACCTCTATGAGACGAGGCCGGTCGAGGAACTCATGTTGGCGAAAGCTGCCCTGGAGACTCTGTTTTTCGCCCAAAACGGGCGGATCGCCGCCTGCGTGTTGCCGTTCGAGAAGATTGAACGATACAACCTGTTTGAAACTGAAAGCGATGGTTTGATCGGGCTGCTCAGGGCTACCCAAGGTGTGGAAATAGCCGTGCTGTTCAAGGAGCTGTCTAAAGGGGAGATCAAGGTCAGTCTCCGTTCCAAAGAAAACGCTGATGTGAACAAGCTGGCGGCGGAATTCGGGGGCGGCGGACACCCCCGGGCTGCTGGTTGCACAGTGAAAGGGCCCCTGGAGCAGGTGGTCGGGGATGTGCTGAAAGCAGCCGAAAGGATGGTTGGAGGCAGCGAAAATGGACGGCGTGATTAATGTGCTGAAACCGCCGGGAATGACGTCGCACGATGTGGTGAATTATATCCGGCGCCTGCTGGGGACTAGAAGGGTCGGCCATGCAGGGACCCTGGATCCCCAGGCTGCCGGAGTTCTCCCCGTTTGCGTCGGGCAGGCCACACGCCTGGTTGATTGTTTAAGCCATCAAGACAAGGAATACATGTGCAGAATGGTCCTTGGGATAACGACAACCACCCAGGATGCCTGGGGCGAGGTAACGGCCCGGCATGATGCTTCGTTCGTCACCAGAGAAATGGTGGAGAAAGCGCTGGTTAGCTTCCGGGGCGAGATCGAACAGCAAGTGCCGGCGTATTCGGCGGTAAAGGTTGCCGGGAAGCCCATGTATGAATTGGCGCGGAAAGGGATTGACCCTCCGGTCTTAACAAGGAGAGTAACGGTCAGCAGGATTGAACTCCTGGAGTTCAAGGCCCCTGAACTGGCCCTGTATATTGCTTGCTCCAAAGGGACATATATCCGGACGCTGTGCCATGACCTGGGCAGGGCGCTGAAAACGGGAGGGCATATGTCGTTTTTGCTGCGGACCAGGGCGGGCGGCTTTCATTTGGGCGAAAGCCTGACTCTGGAGGAGATCGCCGCGAAGAAGGAAATGGCCGTCCTGCCGCCCGGCCGGTGCGTTGATGGCCTGTTGCAGATTGCGTTAAGCGGTGAAGAATTGAAGCGGTTCAGAAGCGGGCGGATCGTTGTGCTTGACGGGGAGCACCTGCCAACAGGAAACAAAACTGCTTCCGGAACTGCCGCCGAGCCGGTGGCCATTTTGGGCGACGACGGTTGCCTGCAAGGCCTGGGCGAGCTGGCCACACAGAACGGGAAGTATTGCCTGAAGCCAAAGAGAGTTATGTCTTGGAGTAGATGAAGGATATGGAAATCATCCGCAGCCTGGAAGAAATTAAGGCAATGAATAAACCTCGGGCGCTGGCGCTGGGCAATTTCGACGGTGTGCACCGCGGCCATCAGGTGCTCATCAGGCGGTGTGTGGAAGAAAGCCGGCGCAACAACTGGGTTTCCTGCGCACTCACCTTTAAGCCGCATCCCCTGCAGGTCATCAAGGGGAACGGGGCGATAAAGCTTTTAAACACCTTTGAACAAAAGGAGGAGCTGATCGCCAACCTGGGTGTAAACTACTTGGTGTTACTGGATTTCGACAAACATCTTGCCGACACCACGGCCGGTGATTTTATTAAAAACTGGCTGGCAGGTTTGCTGGAAACAGTAAAGGTGTTTGTTGGCTTCAACTTCACTTTCGGCAAAGACGGCAAGGGGAACCCATCTTTCCTGGCAAAGAAGGGGAAGGAGCACGGCTTCGAAACGGAGATCATACCGCCGGTACTAGCCGATGATAAGGTGGTTAGCAGCAGCCTTATCAGGGAACACTACGCTGCGGGACAGGTGAGCCAAGCCGCAAGGCTGCTCGGATATCATCCGTTCCTGACCGGGCGGGTGGTGCATGGCGACGCCAGGGGCCGGATTATCGGTTATCCTACGGCCAACATTGAAGTCCCGGACTATTTATTGCTGCCGGCTTTTGGAGTTTATGCGGCGCGGCTGGAGGTCCTGGATGATGGTGAGCGGGTGGACGAAGGCATGGTTTACCCGGCGGTGGTGAACATCGGCCAGCGGCCGACCTTTACCGCGGGAGAACCGTCTGTGGAGGCGCATATACCAGGATTTGCCGGTGATCTGTATCACCGGCGGGTCAGGGTTACCCTTTTCGAACGGGTCAGGCCGGAAATGAAATTTGCCAGCAAGGAACAATTGCGAGAACAGATAGCCAGAGACATAGAAGCAGGCCTTCGGATCTTCAGGCAGCACCCGGCCAATCAACAAAAAACTTGCAATGGCGCTTTTCCTAACGTATAATGAATCCTGTCAGATTTAGCGACAGACTGGGTTAAGCGATTCACCGACGCTTTACCCGGCTTCGCCGGACTATATCAAGGAGGTGAAAGGCAAGATGGCCCTGGATAAGGAAAAAAAGAGCGAAATCATCAACAAGTACAGGCTGCATGAAACCGACACAGGCTCGCCAGAGGTACAAATCGCTATTCTTACGGAAAGGATAAACTATCTTACCGAGCATTTGCAGAAACACAAAAAGGACCATCATTCAAGGCGCGGGCTGTTGAAGATGGTGGGTCAGCGTCGGGGCTTGCTTAATTATCTGAAGGAAAAAGACCTCGAACGCTACAGGAAGGTGATTGCCAGTTTAGGCATTAGAAGATAGGGCGGAGAAACCGCCCTCTTTTCTATGGAGGCATGCTGGTATTTTTTGCCCGGCGTGAAGGAAATAATAAGTAGGTGTAGAAAATAGAAATGTTTGAAAAAACAAAGACATAATATTAGGGAGGTTTTACAGGTTTGATGGAATACCCGTACCCGATACTTAGAAAAGAAATCATCGTGGCCGGCCGCTCGTTGATTCTTGAGACCGGCAGGCTGGCCAAGCAGGCAGGTGGGGCGGTGCTTGTCAGGCAAGGAGACACCTGCGTTTTGACGACAGCGACTTCCTCGGCGGAGCCGAGAGAGGGAATAGATTTTTTCCCATTGACTGTCGACTACGAAGAAAGGCTGTATTCAGTAGGAAAGATCCCGGGAGGGTTCATAAAACGCGAAGGACGGCCAAGTGAAAAAGCGATCCTTTCCAGCCGGCTGGTTGATCGGCCAATCCGGCCGTTGTTTCCCAAAGGCTACCGCAACGATGTCCATGTGGTAGCCACTGTCATGTCGGTAGACCAGGATAACCTGCCGGATGTGGCGGCCATAAACGGGGCCTCGGCAGCTCTCCATATCTCGGACATCCCGTTTGAAGGGCCGATAGGTGCTGTGGCCGTCGGCTATGTAGACGGCGAGCTGGTCATTAACCCGACCCTGAAGCAAAGCGAACGGTCGCGGTTGCACCTTGTCGTGGCCGGCACCAAGGATGCCGTAATGATGGTTGAGGCTGGCGCGGATGAAGTGCCGGAAGAGATTTGCCTGGAAGCCATCATGGCCGGCCATGAACAAGTCAAAGAAATCGTTCGGTTCATTGATGAGTTCCGCCTTGAAGCCTTGAAGATGGGCCTGGCCAAGGAAAAGAAGGAGCCGGTCCTTTATACCTGCGATCAGGAACTGGAGAAAGCGGTCAGGGAATATGCGACCGAACCGCTGCGCCAAGCCATCATGAACAAAGACAAGCTGGAGCGGGAAGAAAGCATCGAACGGATCAAGAACGAGACGCTGGAGAAGTTCCTGGAGATATACCCGGAACAGGCCAAGGATGTCAAAACGGTCCTGGATTCCATCGTCAAGGAATATGTGCGCAAACTGATCACGGTCGACAAGATCAGGCCCGACGGTAGGGCCATGGACGAAATCAGACCAATCACCTGCGAGGTTGGCGTGATGCCACGGACGCACGGTTCAGGCCTCTTCACCAGGGGACAAACCCAGGTGCTTACCGTGGTGACGCTGGGTGCGATTGGGGAAGAACAGATCCTCGACGGGCTGGGGGTGGAGGACAGCAAGCGTTATATGCACCATTACAACTTCCCTCCCTACAGCGTAGGCGAAGCCCGTCCTATGCGCGGTCCGGGGCGCCGCGAGATCGGGCATGGAGCACTGGCGGAACGGGCGCTCGAACCGATGATCCCGCCGGAAGAGGAATTCCCGTACACGATCAGGCTGGTTTCAGAAGTCCTCGAGTCGAACGGATCCACTTCTATGGCCAGCGTTTGCGGGAGCACCCTGTCGCTGATGGATGCCGGAGTGCCTATCAAGGCGCCGGTGGCAGGCGTGGCGATGGGACTGATCAAAGAAGGGGAGCATTACTCCATACTTACGGACATACAGGGGATAGAAGACGCGCTGGGGGATATGGATTTTAAGGTCGCCGGCACTAAAAACGGGGTTACCGCAATCCAGATGGACATAAAAATTCCGGGCATCGACCGCAACATCCTCCGGGACGCCCTGGAGCAGGCAAGGAAGGGCCGATTGTTTATCATGGGAAAAATGCTTTCCGTTATCGACAAACCGAGGCCGGACCTTTCACCGTATGCGCCGCGCATTATCACCACAACTATCGATCCGGAAAAAATCCGGGAAGTTATTGGACCCGGCGGCAAGACAATCAAGAAAATCATCGAGAATACCGGCGTGAAAATCGACATTGAGGACGATGGGAGGGTCTTCATTGCAGCGGTCGATGTGGAAGCCGGCAAAAAGGCGTTGCGGATCATCGAAGACCTGACCCGCGACGTAGAAGTAGGCAAAATTTACATCGGGAAGGTGAACCGGATTACGGGGTTCGGGGCCTTTGTTGAGATCCTGCCGGGAAAGGAAGGGCTGGTGCACATATCCCACCTGGCCGAGGAACGGGTGGGCAAGGTGGAAGACGTGGTCTCAGTTGGGGATGAAATACTGGTCAAAGTAACCGAAATAGACAGGCAAGGGAGGATAAACCTGTCGCGCAAGGAGGCCCTGCGCCAGCAGAAAAGCGGCATGCAGGAGAAATAAAAGCGGTTGCCAATCGCTTTTATTTGTTTGGCATCGAACCTCTCATCATGGGCATTGATCCCCGGGCATATAGATAACATATATGGATCCTGGCAAATGTTGATTGTCAGCCCCGGGGGTGGTATGGTTGCGGATTTATTATTGGAAAAAGAGGACACTGGGATGCCTGGCGGCCGCTTTCATCTTGCTCATGGTTGCGACGATGGCGGATCCGGCGGGACAGGACACGGGCCGCGAGAAAAATGCGCCTGCGTTAAGCCCGGTCTACATCGGCAACACCGAGGAAAAAGCCGTGGCCATTATGGTTAATGTGGACTGGGGAGAAGATGTTTTGCCCGCAATGATCAACGTTTTTAAAAATAACAAAATCGAGGCGACGTTTTTCATAACCGGCAAGTTTGCCCGGCAACACCCCGACTTAGTCAGGGAGATCGCCGCAGCGGGATTCGAAATTGGAAACCACGGCTATTCGCATTCGCACCCTGACAGCCTTGGATTGGAGCAAAACAAAAACGAAATCATCAAGACGGAACAGGTCCTGTCGGAGTTGAAGGTGGAGGTCAGCAAGCTGTTTGCCCCGCCTTACGGCGAACACCGCCAGCATGTCCTGGACGCGGCCGCATCCCTGGGCTACAAAACAATCATGTGGACAATCGATACCCTGGACTGGCAGGAACCTTCGCCGGAAACGATCATTAAGAAGGTGGTTTCCAGGGCTGACAACGGCGCGCTTATTCTGACCCACCCCAAAAAATGCACGGTCGCCGCCCTGCCTTCGATAATCGACGCCCTGCGGGCGCAAGGCTTCTCCTTTAAGACAGTCAGCAGCATCATTCAATAAATCAAGCCAAAGAACGCATACTAATTACTGCACAGTTTGAACAAGCAAAGGTGATAAACTTGGGAAGAAGCGTTTCTTTGGCTATAATGGTAATGGCGGGTATTCTGGCCAGCACAACTGCAGCCGGGGCTGTATTGAACATCCAAGCCAGCGCGGCGGTATTGATCGAAGCGGATTCAGGCCGGGTGCTGTTTGAAAAAGGCATTGAACAGCGCAGGCCGCCGGCCAGCACCACCAAGATCATGACTGCCATACTGGCTATTGAATGCGGTGATTTGGGACAGGCGGTCGTGGTCAGCGAAAAGGCCGCGTCGGTGGGTGAGGCGACCATCAACCTCCAACGGGGGGACAGGCTGACCCTGTACAATCTGCTTCACGGGGCGCTGCTCAAATCCGGCAACGACGCCTGCGTTGCCATTGCGGAAGCTGTTGCTCCCAGTGAAGAAGAATTCGTAGGACTGATGAACCTTAAAGCGCTGGCGCTAGGCGCCTGGGGCACCACGTTTCGGAACCCCCACGGGCTGCCAGGCAAAGGCCATTTGACAACTGCCTATGACCTTGCCCTGATCGCCCGTTATGCTATGCGTAACCAAATATTTGCCGGTATAGTCAAAAAGAGGGAATATCTTCTAAGATGGGAGGAACCGGCTCGCACCATGCAATTGAAGAATACCAACAGGCTGTTGTGGTCGTATCCTTATGCCACCGGCGTGAAAACAGGAACTACGGACGCGGCCGGCCGGTGCTTGGTTGCTTCAGCCAGCCGATTGGGGCGGGAAGTGATTGCGGTGGTGCTGCATTCGCCCAGCCGTTTTCTGGAAGCGCAGAAGCTGTTGGAATACGGTTTGAATGAAAAGGGAGTGGCTTGCGAATAATGCTTTTGAATAATAAGAACAAGAATACTGATGATATTGCCAAGCTTACGCTGCCGAACGGCGTCAGGATTGTTAGCGAGAAGGTGCCGGGCATGCGTTCGGTCGCATTGGGGATCTGGGTCGGCGCCGGATCGCGCCATGAGAATGAGAATAACAGCGGTATTTCGCATTTTATAGAACACTTGATGTTTAAAGGCACGGAAAGAAGAACGGCCGCCGAAATCGCCGAAGCGCTCGATGCTGTCGGCGGGCAGCTTAACGCCTTTACAACCAAGGAATACACCTGCTATTATGCCAAAACGATGGATGAACATTTTGACCTAGCCCTGGATGTGCTGGCGGATATGTTTTTTAATTCGAAATTCACTGAGCAGGCGATTGAAAAGGAGCGAGGGGTAATTGAAGAAGAAATCAAGATGTATGAAGATACCCCGGATGAGCTCATCCATGACCTGTTCATGCAGACGGTGTGGCCGGAACACCCGCTGGGCAAGCCGATTCTGGGAAGCGTCGATTCGCTGCGGGCTATTGACCGGGACGCCATTCTCAGGTATCTGGAAAACAACTACCTGCCTGGCAATCTTGTTATAGCAGCAGCCGGCAATCTGGATCACCATGAAGTGCAAGACAAGATCGGGCCGTTATTCGAAGGAATGTCGGAGAAAAGGAAGACAACATCGATCACCCCGCCTGGCCCAGCAACCTCCAAAGTGACTAATCTTACGCGGGAAACCGGCCAGGTCCAGATCTGCCTGGGCACCGAAGGCCTTCCTCACAGCGACGAACGGTTGTACGGCGTTTATGTGCTGAACAGCATCCTTGGCGGCGGGCTGTCTTCCCGGCTGGTCCAAACGATCAGGGAGGAAAGGGGACTGGCCTATTCCGTGTATACCTACCATACGGCGTTTTACGATACAGGTTTGTTCACCTTTTATGCGGGGACAAGTCCGGCCAAGCACGAAGAAGTTATCCAGCTGTTGGCTGATGAGATAAGAAGGATCGTGAAAGACGGTATAACAGCCAAAGAACTGGAGAGGACGAAGGAACAGATTAAAGGCAGCCTGTACCTTGGGCTGGAAAGCGTAAGCGGTCGGATGACAAGGTTGGGCCGGACAGAGCTCTGCTTGAATAGGATTGTGACGCCGGAAGAGGTGGTCAGCAAAGTACAGTCACTGACCCTGGAAGACATCCACAGCGTAGCCCGCCAATTGTTTGGCGCCGGAGATTTCAGTTTAAGCACGATCGGACCGCTGGAAAAGCCCGTTGATCTGTCTAAATATGTCCAGAAGCAGGAGCTTTACGTCTAGCATTGATTCCAACATGGCCGCCACGCTTGCCTGATTCTTGGCATATTTTTCCCTGGCCAGCATATAAATCTGGCAGGGAGGTAGATCGCAATGCTTTGGAAAACAGGTATCGTATTGCTGACTCTGGTGGTCCTTCTGGCAGCGGCGGTTAAAACCAGGATTGGCTTAAAGCGCAAACGCAACTTGGAAAAACTTGAAAATGCAGTTCCCTCGCCGGCCTCGGTCGCCATTGCCGAGCTGGTGGCCATCGCCGGAGGGGTCTATTTGTCGCTGGTCTTATTGACATCGTTTTTGGAGATGTCGGTCCCGGAAAAGGTGCGGGTTTTGAACATGACCATGGATCCGCTCGCCCTGACAGCGATCATGATCGCGCTTTTCCAGCCGTTCTTAATCCTGGCTTATTATAAGTTGTTCGGGCGATAAGGACGGGAAAGCGGCGATGAGCATAGTGAGACTGAGCGAGCTGATCGGCAAGGATATTGTCAACATCCAGAACGGCAGCCGCCTTGGCACGGTGGCCGATTCCGATCTGGTGGTCCAGGCGGAAACTGGGGAGATCGAATCCATAATCCTCCCCAGCAGGGGTGGGCTGTTGAATTTGTGGGACAAGGGCAAGCTGACCATACCGTGGACGGCCGTAAGGAAAATCGGCTCAGAAGTAATTATCGTCGAGCTGGACGATTCGCACATGCGCTATAAACGGTATGCCTTTTAAAATTTTTGGTTTAAAGTGCACGGCAATATTGACAAATCCTGTTCGCCGGCATACAATGTTAGAAAAAAATGATACCTCACTCAGACAGGGTGGGGTAGAGGTCGCGGTGGCCAAGAGTAATCCGGCAAGCACGGCAGCAATGACCCGGAGGAAAGGGGCAACCGCCGAAGCATGGTAAAACGGCCGGTTTATCATGCTGGGCCTGTATCGAACAGGTGCAGGACTGTCACCTGGCGCCAGCCCAGGCGCAAGGTGGAGCACTATCTCACGACGGGCATGAGAGGGGGGGGGCTTGAGGCACTCGCGGCTAAGGGCTTGACCTTTAGCCGTTATTTGTTGGTCGCTGCTGCTCATCGATGAGCAACCAGAAACAATGACTTTCAGGAGGAGATTGCGATGGGATTAATCAACACGGTTATAGTTGGCGCATGCGGGAAAATGGGCAAAGAAGTGATCAGGGGTTTCAGTCAGTGCAATGACATTAAAATTGTTGGAGCAGTTGATGTTTCCGGAATAGGCTGCGATATCGGGGATTTAATCCAGGCCAGGCCGGTCGGCATACAGGTTTCCGGGGATTTGGGCGAACTCCTGGACAGGCTGGAACGGCCGGTGGTGGTTGTTGATTTTACCAACAAGGACGCAGCCCGCAAAAACGTGCCGATCGCCCTGAACAAGGGCGCATCAGTAGTGCTGGGAACAACCGGGTTGTCGCAAGCGGATTTGGAGGCTTTTGACGGGCTGGCCAGGAAAAGCGGTGTCGGCATGCTCATTGCGCCAAACTTCTCTTTCGGGGCCGTGCTGATGATGAAAATGGCCCGGGAGATTTCACGGTATCTGAACCAAGCGGAAATAATCGAGTATCATAATGAAAAGAAGCTTGATAGCCCTTCCGGAACGGCCATTGCCACTGCCCGCGGGATGAAGGAGAACATAGTGGCCAACGGAAGCGTGAACGGTGTAAAGGAGGACGGTTCAAGAGGTGCAGATTACAACGGGATCAGGATACACAGCGTCAGGCTGAAGAGCCTTGTCGCCCACCAGGAGGTGCTGTTTTCCGGCTGCGGAGAGCTTTTAACCATAAGGCATGATTCTTTTTCGAGAGAATCGTTCATTCCTGGAATACTGATGGCCGTCCGAAAAGTATACGGGTGGCAAGGCTTAAAGATCGGTTTGGAATCAATTATGGATTAATTGAAAGGAGCCTAGATTGAAATGAAAAATTATCCTCGGTTGATAGCAGCAATGATCACTCCCTTCAAAGACGATCTGAGCGTCGATTACGAAGGGGCGCAGCAATTAGCACTAAAACTGCTTGATTCCGGCAACGAAGGAGTGGTAGTATCCGGCACTACGGGCGAATCTCCAACATTATCAACACAAGAAAAACTTGATTTGTACCGGGCAATTAAGGAAGCTGTTGGAGACCAGGGATGGGTTATTGCTGGCACCGGATCCAATTCGACCCTTGACAGCGCACGGCTTACAGCCGAGGCTTCCAAGCTGGGAGTCGACGCGATCATGGCCGTGACCCCCTATTACAATAAGCCCAGCCAAGAGGGACTTTTCCAACATTTCAAAACAGTTGCCGGGGCGACTGACCTGCCAGTGTTTCTGTACAACGTCCCCGGCAGGACCGGGGTGAACATGCTTCCTGAAACGGTAGCCCGGCTGGCCGCGATACCAAACATAACCGCGTTGAAAGAGGCCTGTGGAAACATGGATCAGGTTTCGGCCATCATGACCATTGTTCCGGACAACTTTTTGATCTACAGCGGGGACGACAGCTTGACCCTCCCCATCATGGCTGTCGGCGGTTACGGGGTAATCAGCGTGGCCAGCCACGTAGCGGGACGCTTGATGAATAAGATGATTTATTCGTACCTGAAAGGTTGGGTCGAGGAAGCTGGGCAGATCCACCGGAGGCTTTTCCCGCTGTACAAGGCCATGTTTGTGACCACCAACCCGGTTCCAGTAAAGAGAGCAGTCTCGCTGCTCGGGTTACCGGCCGGCAGGCCAAGGCTACCGCTGGTGGAGGCTACCCCGGAAGAGACAAATGTTATAAAGAAGGCTATGGAAAATCTGGAATTGATTTAAAGAGGATCTTGCTTGCCAGATAAATACTTTTGGGTTATAATATGTTCAGGGTAGTTGGCCGGATCGGTTTTATCCTGATGTTCAAAAACCTTCTGAGCGGACGAATGGGGAAGGTTTTTTTTTGCGCTATTTCAGATTACACACGACAAGGAGGTATGTAATGGCAGAAAATGATCGGAAACTAACGCTGATCCCCCTGGGCGGTCTGGGGGAAGTAGGCAAAAACATGATGGTCTTGCGGTACGGCGACGAAATAATGGTTATCGACTCCGGGCTGATGTTCCCGGAGGACGAACTGCTGGGGATCGATATTGTAATTCCCGACATCACCTATCTTCTTGAAAACAAGGAGATGATCAAGGGAATAGTGTTGACCCACGGTCATGAGGACCATATCGGGGCATTACCGTATGTACTCAAGGAGATCGACGCACCGGTGTACGGAACCCGGCTTACCCTGGGGCTGCTGCAGGGAAAGCTGAAGGAGAACCACATCAACAACGCCAAACTTATCCCCGTTCGTCCCAGGGACAAAGTGAAACTTGGCTCGTGCTTCAAGGTTGAATTTTTCAGGGTCAGTCACAGCATCCCGGACCCCGTTGGTCTGGCGATCCATACTCCCGAAGGCATTGTGCTTCACACCGGCGACTTTAAGTTCGACCAGACGCCGGTGGACGGCGCCGTTACTGATTTTGCGCGTATCGCTGAATATGGAGAAAAAGGCGTACTGGTAATGCTCTCGGATAGCACCAACGTGGAGAGACCGGGGTTTACACCGTCGGAACGCGTTGTGGGGCAGACATTTGAAGAAACCTTTCGTCAGGCTAAAGAGCGCATAATCGTGGCGACATTTGCCTCCAACGTGCACCGCATCCAGCAGGTCATCAACGCCGCCAACAAATACAACCGAAAGGTGGCTATACTTGGCCGGAGCATGGTCAACGTAGCGTCCATCGCCCAGGAAACGGGCTACCTGACCATTCCGGAGGGAACATTGATTGAGGTGGAAGAACTTGTCAATTACCCGCGAAACCGGGTCGTGATCATCACCACCGGCAGCCAGGGAGAACCGATGTCAGCCCTGGCCAGGATGGCCATGTCCGACCACCGCCGGGTAGAAATCATCCCCGGCGATACGGTAATAATTTCTGCAACGCCGATTCCCGGCAACGAAAAGCTGGTAGCCAGGGTTGTCAACCAACTGTACCGCCTGGGAGCGGATGTGATGCACGAAGCGGTGAGCGGTATTCATGCCTCCGGGCACGCCAGCCAGGAAGAGCTGAAAATGATGATCAACCTGGTGAAGCCCAAATTCCTGGTTCCGGTGCACGGCGAGTACAGGCACCTGGTGAAGCATGCCAAATTGGCGCAGCAGATGGGCATTCCAAAAGAGAACGTTTTTGTGGCTGAAAACGGTCAGACCATTGAATTCACCAAGACCAAAGGCGCTTTCGGTCCGAGAGTTACGGCGGGAAGAGTGCTGATCGACGGCCTGGGCATAGGCGATGTCGGCAACATTGTCCTGCGGGACCGCAGGCAGCTGTCGCAAGAAGGCATTCTGATTGCCGTGCTGACGATCAATAAAGAGGCGAACCTTTTGGTTGCCGGTCCGGATATCGTTTCCCGCGGGTTTGTTTATGTCCGGGAAGCCGAGGAGCTGATTGAGGAAGCCAAGGAGATCGTCAAAGAGGTGGTCGACAGGTGTCTGGAAAGAAGGCTGTCCGACTGGACAACCATTAAAAACCAGGTCAAGGAAATACTCGGCAAGTTCCTGTACGAAAAAACAGGCCGACGACCAATGATCATACCGATCATCATGGAGTTATGAACAAAATAGACCCATATAATTCATGACTGTGCGCGCAACCGCGCGCATTTTTTTTCCCAGCTTACATATCCTAGTCCTAGTTACGAATGCGGGAAATGGGGGAAACAACCGGTGGCTGATTCTCCGAAGCCTGTCGCCAGCCCGAGGACAAAGCAAAAAACCGGGCCAACGGCCGAACTGGAAGCGATCAAAGAAATGGGTACGGTTCAGGTGCCGGCCCAGGCACCGGTTTCGAACATTCATATCCTGACCATTGTCGGGCAAGTGGAAGGGCATATCATTCTGCCCCCTCAGAACAAAACCACCAAGTATGAACACGTCATCCCGCAGTTGGTCGCGGTCGAACAAAACCCTCAGGTGGAAGGGTTGCTGGTCCTGCTGAACACGGTTGGCGGCGATGTGGAAGCAGGGCTGGCCATTGCGGAAATGATCGACGGGCTGTCCAAACCGACAGTGTCCCTGATCCTGGGAGGAGGCCATAGCATTGGCGTGCCGATCGCCGTGGCGGCAGACTATTCGTTTATTTCCGAGACGGCGACCATGACCATCCATCCCATCAGGCTGACAGGAATGGTGATCGGCGTTCCGCAGACCTACGAATATTTGGACAAGATGCAGGACCGGGTTATCCGCTTTATCGAGCAGCACTCCCGCATCACTCAAGAGAAGTTGAGGGAGTTGATGTTTAAAACCGGGGACCTGGCCCGGGATATAGGTTCGGTGCTGGTAGGCAAGGACGCTGTTGAATTCGGGCTGATCCATGAGGTCGGCGGCCTTGCCAGGGCCGTTCAAAAACTGAACGAATTAATTGACCTGAAGAAAAAAAGCAGGGAAAGAAGGCGGTTGCAGTGATCATTTACTCGCCGGTGCCACCCGAGATGTTATGGCATGATGCTAAGCAGGCCGATTTCCAACTGGTAGAGGAGGTTATCGCCGGTATACCAGTCCAGATCAGGATCAATCCCGACAATTCATATCAGGTTGAACGCGTGTTAAGCACCGATCCATACGACTACCTACAGCCGGCCTGCCAGCCGGGCAGCGTGCCAGAATGTCCTCCTTCCGGACTGAAACGATAAGGGCATCTCTTATGGCCAGGCTTTTTACAAGAATTTTATGTAAGTTTATGTAAGAAAGGCATTGCCCTTGCTGAGCCGTAATAGTACACTTATGATTGATGAGGTGAAATCCTTGAATGAAAAAGGAAAAGAGCTTTCAGAACGAATTGAAGAATGAGTTGCTGGGCATTGCCACGATTGCCCTCAGCCTGTTCATGTTCTTTTGCCTCTGGCATGGCGCGGGACATAACGGATACGGGACGGTGGGAGCTGTCGGCAGTTTCATTTACCGGACGATGACCACCCTGTTCGGAGAAGGCAAAATCCTGGCCGCTGTCATTGTTTTTCTGTTCGGGGCAGCCAAGCTGTGGAAAAGGACCGTATGGGACAAGCTTACCGTTTTTTCCTGGCTGCTGCTGTTTTTTTCCCTGCTGGCCATTATTCAGGTGCGGCTTCCTGCTGAGCTTCAAACCTTGTCGGCAGGGTGGCAGGGCGAGGGGGGCGGTATTACCGGGGTGTTATTGGCGCGACTTGTCCTGGGGCTGTTCGGCCTGGTGGGGTCATACATTTTTTTGGCGGCCTGTCTGGGCGTTTCATTGATCGGCATTGCCCAAAAGCCTTTGGCAGATATTTTGAGACATTTGATGACAAGTTTGCAGCAGCTTTTTGCCAGGACCAAGCAAGAGCTGGCGGATTTTATTCTGGAGCAGGTCGATGATGAAGACGAACTGCCAGCAAAGAAGGAATCCGCTGTTTCCAAGGAAGCCGCCGGTGCTGGCAACGTGCTTCCGCTGATCGTCGATCACGCGGAAAAACAGCCGAGGGCAGTCGCCGAGCCGCCAGCCCCAACGGCGCCGACCAGAAACCATCTCAAGCTGGTCCCAAAACAGGAACCCCAGGACCTCATCGATGAAGGGCGTTTTTCCGTTCAGTGCTCCTGTACCGACAACTTCAGGCTGCCGCCACTGGAGTTAATGAACCCGCCGGGAAGGCTCAAAAGCCCGCGTTTAAACAAGGACATCACCGGGAATGTCCGGATACTTGAGGAAACACTGGAGAATTTCGGGGTTAAGGCCAAGGTGACACAGGTTAGCAGGGGTCCGAGCATTACCAGGTATGAAATACAGCCGCCACCCGGAGTAAAGGTCAGCCGCATCGTTAATTTGGCCGATGACATAGCTCTCTCACTGGCTGCCCCGCAGGTGCGGATTGAAGCGCCTATTCCGGGCAAGGCCGCAGTGGGAATTGAGGTACCGAACGAGGAGATCGCCGTGGTGACCCTGAGGGAAGTATTGGAAACCAGCCTGTTCCAGGAATCCCAGTCCAAACTGACGATTGCGCTGGGGAAGGACATTGCCGGCAACCCCATTGTGGCCGATCTGGCCAAGATGCCGCACCTGCTGATTGCTGGAGCGACAGGCTCCGGCAAGAGCGTGTGCATGAACGCGATAATCGGCAGCATCTTGTTTAAAGCCAGACCTGACGAGGTTAAGATGCTGATGATTGATCCGAAGGTGGTGGAACTCTCGAACTTTAACGGGATACCCCACCTCATCTCCCCCGTGGTTACAGACGCCAAAAAAGCGGCAACCGCCTTAAGGTGGGCTGTTCATGAAATGGAAAACCGGTATGAGCTGTTTGCCGGGCTCGGAGTCAAAGACATTGTTCGCTATAACCAGTTCAGGAAAACCGAAGGTCCCGGGACAGGCGTTCCGCCGCTGCCATACATCGCAGTATTTATCGATGAGCTGGCTGATTTGATGATGATTGCTCCGGCCGATGTGGAGGACGCCATCTGCCGGCTAGCCCAAATGGCCAGAGCGGCTGGCATCCACCTCGTTGTGGCTACCCAGCGGCCGTCAGTGGATGTTTTGACCGGCGTCATCAAGGCCAATATCACCTCCCGGATCGCCTTTGCCGTTTCCTCCCAGACCGATTCGCGGACGATCCTTGACATGGGAGGGGCCGAACGGCTGCTGGGACGCGGAGACATGCTTTTTTACCCCACCGGGATGGCTAAACCGTTAAGGGTGCAGGGGGCTTTTGTCTCCGATCAGGAAATCGAAAAGCTGGTTAATTACCTCCGGGAAGAAAAGACGCCACAGTATACCACGCCCTGGTCAGACGCGGAACAAAACGCGCCCGATCTTAACGGCGAGGATGAACTGCTCCCGGAAGCGGCGCGTTTGTTTATTGAAAGCGGACAAGCCTCAATATCGCTTCTGCAGAGGAGGTTCAGGATAGGCTATACGCGGGCGGCACGCATTATAGACCAGCTTGAGCAGAAAGGCATCGTGGGAGGATATGAAGGAAGCAAGCCCAGGGCTATTCGCATGACCTGGGAAGAGTATGAAAGGACGTTTGGACGCGACGACCGGCAAGGCCATTGGCCCCAGAATTGAATCGGATTAGAATAAACAGGTTCGAATAAATAGTTCGAATAAATAGAGGAATAACCAGGGGTTGAAAGAACAAAACATGGGCAACCTGATAAACATAGAACAGGCCCTGAACCTTCCCAGCCCTCTCTTTGTCGATCTTCGCTCACCGCTGGAATATGAAGAAGCACATATCCCTGGAGCGCTCAACATGCCGCTGTTGAATAACGAGGAACGGGCGCTGATTGGTGCGGTGTATAGGGAACGCTCTCCCGAAGAAGCGGTGGACAAAGGTTTTTCGCTTGTCGCTCCGCGGCTTCCGGCGATGCACGAGAAGATAAAGGAATTGAGCCAGACTAATGATGTTGTCCTTTACTGCTGGCGAGGCGGTATGCGCAGCGAGTCTCTGTCCCAGGTTTTGAGCATCCTGGGAACGAAACACTTCCGGCTGGAGGGCGGGTATAAGTCGTTTCGCCGCTATGTGGTTGATTATTTCGACCGGGAATTCGCGAAAGAAGCAGTGGTATTGGAAGGGCTTACAGGGTCAGGCAAGACGGAACTATTGAAAAGGCTTAAAGAGGAAGGCGTGCCGGCCATTGACCTGGAAGGGTTGGCCAGTAACCGGGGATCCGTCTTCGGCCATTTTGGGCTGCCGAAACAGCCCACCCAAAAGCATTTTGAAGGGCTGCTGTTCTTGGAATGCTTCCGGTACAAACAGTCTCCCAGGATCGTGGTGGAGTGCGAAAGCCGGCGGATCGGGGCTATCCTGTTACCGGCCCGTCTGTATCAGGCCATGCAGCAGGGAACAAAAGTGCTGGTATACGACCGGATGGAGAAACGCGTGGAACGGCTGGCGGCCACATATTTGCCCTCCCTGTCCGCGGGAAGCGAAGAGCAGTTAAGGCAAGCCGTTTTGAAACTGAGACGGCGCCTGGGGCACAAAAAAACGGCGCAACTGCTTGTGTTGCTTGAGCAGCGTCGCTATGAAGAGTTTGTCGAAATGCTGCTGGTAGATTATTACGACCCACTGTACCGGTATCCCGCCGTTCCTTCGGAGGATTACGAGATATGCCTTTGCGGGAGCGATCCGGGACATGCTTCGGAAATAATAAAAAGGACCTATTTCAACTGTTGAAATCTCTCGACGGGGGGCGAAAAAATGGGCAGAATCGGTGAAACTTTGAGATTGGCCAGGCTGGAAAAAGGGCTGGAAATACACGATGTTGAAAAAAACACCAAAATACGGCGCAAATACCTGGAAGCGATGGAAAACGAAGAATGGGACGTCTTTCCCGGCAGGGTCTATCTGAAAGGGTTTTTTAAGACTTATGCCCGTTTTCTGGGGCTTGACGAAAACGAATTATTAAAAATTATGGAGGAAACCCTTTATCCAGAATCCCAGTCCCAACCCCTTCCGGCCAGCATCGAACTTTCAGGCAAGCAGAGCAAGCGAACGACGGTTCTGCTGGGGATACTGGCCATTATTCTGCTGGTGTCTTTCCAGTATGTTTATGTGAACTACCTGAGCCACCCGCACGGGATGGGGAACAACACCGAGATCGCCGGCGGAAAAAGCGGCGCACCACAGGCGGCGCCGGACAGCGAAGCTGACAACGGCGCGGCCGAAGGGCAGCCTGAGGAACCGGCCGGTAAACCGGTTGACCGCCTGAAACTGGTGATCAAGGTTGTGGACTATAAGTGCTGGGTTTCAGTAAAAAGCGGGGCGAATCTGCTTTTTGAAGGCACATTGACCAAAGGGGAAGAAAAGACGTTTGAAGACCTTACCCAGGTCTATTTTGCCCTGGGAAATTCAGGAGACGTGGAAGTGTATATCAACGACAACTACCTCGGGGTCCTGGGAAAGAAGGGAGAACCGGTCTATAAGAGGTATGTAGTGGAAAACAACGAGATCAAGGAGGTAAAGGCATCAAACGGTTAAACGGCCGCCGTCGCCCCGGTGCGCATTTATTTTGACATCAGAACAGCGGTGTTATATACTTATTCAAGATTCAAGCAAAGTCATGGCGGAGGAAAAGATGTCACGGCGCGTCAAGGTGGTAACGCTGGGCTGCCCGAAAAACCAGGTCGACACCAGGCAGATCAAGGGTTATCTGCGAGCGGAAGGTTATTGCTTCGTGGAAAATCCTGAACTGGCCGAGGTCATCGTCATCAACACCTGCGGGTTTATAGAAGACGCCAGGCGCGAATCAATCGAGGCAATCCTTGACCTGGCCCGCTGGAAGGAAGAGGGTAGCTGCCGGGTTCTGGTTGTTGCAGGCTGCCTGGCGCAGAAGTATGCCCGCGAACTGGAACGGGAGATACCTGAAATCGATATATTAATAGGCACCGGAGATATCCCACGCTTGCCTGTTCTATTGAAAAACCTGAAACCCGGCCAAAAGGAGATGTGCGTGGGCAATCCGGCCGATTTCCTGTACAATGACGGATTGCCTTTACCTTTGCCGGCAGGAAAGCATTACGCCTATCTAAAGATCGCCGAAGGCTGCGACAACAAGTGTTCGTATTGCGTTATCCCGGAAGTGCGCGGCCCTTACCGCAGCAGAGTAAAAGAAGCGATCCTTAATGAAGCGGCAGCCTTAGTCCGGCATGGGGTAAAGGAGATAATCCTGGTGGCCCAGGATACAACCAGGTACGGTTATGACATTTACGGACGGCTTGCTTTGCCGGAACTGCTGAGGGAGTTGGCCGGCATACCGGGCCTGGCCTGGGTGAGGCTGATGTATTCATATCCATCACAGGTGACAGATGCCCTGCTCAGGGCGATCAAAGAAGAAAGCAAGGTGTGTTCTTATCTCGACCTCCCGCTGCAGCACATCTCAGACAGAGTATTGAAAAGAATGGGGCGGCATCCGGGAAAAGACGGCATCATGAAGCTGTTGGACAGGATCCGCGAGATGGTGCCAGAGATGGTGTTGAGATCGACGTTCATGGTTGGTTTTCCGGGAGAAAGCAGAAAAGATTTTGAAGAGTTGCTTTTTTTTCTTGAGCAGATAAAGTTCGACCGGGTCGGTTTTTTTGCCTATTCACGCGAGCCGGGAACCGCGGCGGCCTTGCTGCCCCGCCAGGTTTCGGCCCGGGAAAAACAAAGAAGACTGGAAGAAGCGATCAATGTGCAGAGGGAAATAATGAGCGACAAACAAGCATTGCTGGTTGGCCGGATAACCGAAATTATGGCCGACGGCCCAAGTTCGGACTACGAAGGGCTGTGGGAAGGAAGGACCAGCGGGGATGCTCCGGAGATTGACGGAGTGGTATATTTCAAACCGGGGCCGGGGACTCGGCCTGGCGATCTACTGGCAGTGAAAATTACCCACAGTCAAGGGTTCGCCTTAATGGGAGAGATTTGTACATGAATCTGGCAAATAAGTTGACGCTATCCAGGATCTTTCTGGTCCCGGTGTTCATGTTCTTTTTGCTGATTAGAATTCCGTTGGGAGAGTATATTGCGGCGGTGATTTTCATTATCGCAGCCAGCACGGACGGGTTGGACGGGTATATTGCCAGGAAAAAGAAGCAGGTTACCAACCTTGGTAAGCTGATGGACCCGCTGGCCGACAAGCTGCTGATTTCCGCGGCGCTGATATCCCTGGTAGACCTCAAGCAGATCTCCGCCTGGGTCGCCGTAATCATTATCGGGAGAGAGTTTTTCGTCACCGGCCTCCGGGCCGTTGCAGCCAGCGAAGGCGTTGTAATAGCTGCGAGCAAGCTGGGCAAGCTAAAAACGATCAGCCAGGTCGTGGCCATATCGGCCCTGATGCTTAATGATTATCCCTTGAGCCTGTATAATATAACCTTTGGCCGATATGCGATGTATGTAGCCGTTTTTTTCACGATCTTGTCCGGGGTTGATTACTATCTTAAGGCCAGGCGAAGCGCGAGGTTAAAGTTGGAATGAAGTTCTTGTTCAAGGTATTAGCTACTGGGCTGGGCAGCGGCTATGCGCCGCGCTTTCCCGGTACGGCCGGCAGCGCCCTGGCAGCGTTGCTGGCCTGGATTTTTCGCCCGGAAGCGTGGCAGATCATAGCGCTTTGTGCGGCGGGAGCATATATTTGCGGCCGGGCTGAAGCCATCCTGCAGGAGCATGACAGCCCAAGGATCGTTTTTGATGAGATATGCGGCTTTTTTATCGCTTCCTGGCAGATTCAGGACGTCAGGGTATTTTTGATTGCATTCGTATTGTTCAGGCTGTTGGACATGACGAAACCGTTTCCGATCAATCGTCTGCAAGAGCTGCCCGGAGGGCTGGGCATCATGGCCGACGACCTGGCGGCCGGGCTGGCGGCAAGGTTGGTGGTGGCCGCCATTGCAGGTTTGTTCATATAATTCATATAATTAGTGGCAAAGGCGCCCGGAATGCCGGCCGGGCGCCTTTGCCACTTTCCAGGCTTTCTCTAAGGAAGGGCCGGAGTCACTGTGATATAATATTCGGGAAAGCGAGGTGGCAGATTTGCGTCAGAAAGCTGTACGCCTAATGAAGGTTGTGATTTCTGGGCTGTTGACGATGGCGATGCTGGTGGGGGCTACCCATTTGTATAACAGGATGGTTTATGCCAAACCTCTGGAGGACACGATGACCAGGATGGCGTCAATCAGCTCGTTCAAGGTGGACAAGCTGAAATCGCGCTACCGGATCGAGGTCCGGTTTTCCGTGCGCGAAAAACTGAGGGCCAATTTTTATCTGTTGCTGGACCAGCTCGCCGAACAGAACTACCGCAATCCAGAAAACCTGACCATCGTAATACAGAACCCTCCCAGTGCAAAACTCCGAGACTTTATGACGCAAGCCAGGTTGCCGCTGTTTGAAGCAATCAGCACAGGCAGGTTTACTGAACTGCCTGCCCATCTTGACAACAAGGCTAGCCGCCTTGGGGTAACTTACGAGCTGGAAGTTGACAACAGTTTTGTGTTTATCACTGCCAATTCTGGTGAAGAGACCGCCCATATGGTTATAAACCGCGGGGGATCGCCGTTGACCATCATAAATGCCATGGGAGGAGAGTATCTGTGAAAAACATTGAGGTATTGGCGGGCATTTCGCTTGGCCTTCTCTCTTACCTGGTCTATCTGGGCTATGATGTTGCCCCACTGTTGATTTTAGGCGCGCTCGGTTATGCTTTCTATGTGATCTCCAGGAAAAAGGGTCTTTTAAGGCTGGATTCGCCCGAGAAGGTTTATCAGGAGCGGCAGTTCAGTTTTAATGACATCGGCGGGCAGGAGACTGCCAAGCAGGAACTGAAGGAAGCGTTGGATTTCCTTCTGAAGTCCGAACAGGTAAAAAAAATGGGCATCAGGCCGTTGAAAGGGATACTGCTCACAGGGCCTCCAGGTACTGGGAAGACCCTGCTGGCCAAAGCCGCGGCAGGATATACTGATGCCGTTTTTCTGGCTACTTCAGGAAGCGAGTTTATTGAAATGTACGCCGGGGTGGGGGCGCAAAGGGTGAGAAACCTGTTCCGCACCGCTCGAGAAATGGCCAGGAAAGAAAAAAAGAACAGGGCAATAATTTTCATCGACGAGATCGAGGTGCTTGGCGGGAAAAGAGGCAGCCACACCAGCCACCTGGAATATGATCAGACCTTAAATCAGCTGCTGGTGGAAATGGATGGTCTTAACACCGACAAAGACTGCCAGATTTTGTTGATAGCCGCCACCAACCGGTCGGACTTGCTGGACGCAGCCCTATTGAGGCCTGGACGGTTTGACCGTCAGGTCAGGGTTGATTTGCCCGACAAAGAAGACCGGGCGGCAATCATCAGGCTGCATTGCAGGAATAAACCTCTGGCCCCGGACGTGAACATCGAGGAAATAGCCGCAGGAACTTACGGTTTTTCCGGGGCTCACCTGGAAAATCTCACCAACGAAGCAGCCATACTGGCCTTGCGGGATGGCAGCCAGCACATCACCCAAGCCCACCTGCGGGAGGCTGTGGATAAGGTCATTCTGGGCGAAAAGCTGGGCAACAGGGCCAGCAAAGAAATACTATACAGGGTAGCGGTTCACGAAGCCGGCCATGCCCTGGTAAGCGAGACGCTTAACCCGGGATCGGTGGATCAGGTTACGGTTACTTCGCGCGGCAGTGCGCTTGGTTATGTCAGGCACAGCCAGGCTGAAGAACAACAATTGTATACAAAATCGGCGCTGGAGAAAAAAATCATGGTCCTGCTGGCCGGAGCGATCAGCGAGGAAATGTTCCTCGGCGAGCGGAGCACTGGTGCTGCTAACGATTTCCAGCAGGCGCTCAGTCTGACCGAGAACATTGTCGGCACAGGGCTGTCCAGGCTGGGGGTGGTTTCGCCCGAAATGCTGCCCAAGAGCGATTTATACCGGATCTGCCAGGAAATCATCCGCGGCCTGGAATTAAAAACTGCGGACATCATTGCTGGTCAGCGGGAAATACTGTTCAGGGTCGTGAACCTTTTGCAGGAGAAAGAAAAGATCAGCGGGAATGAACTGCGCAGCCTGTTGAAGGCGGAAAACTTACGCATGTCAACTGCTTGAATGGCGAAGCACGGTCCAGGCCAGGCCGTGTTTGGTTTTTTATGCTGTTTTGTCTGTTTTTATTGATAAGGCCCAAATTTTTAAGTACAATAAATCAAGCAAGAATCGAGAGGAGGAGGGACCTTGAACGCCGAGCTGGTTTTTGTCGGCACGGAACTGCTGCTCGGTCAGATTGTTAACTCCAACGCCAGGTACCTGTCGGAACAACTGGCCAGACTGGGCATAGACGTATATTTTCACACGACGGTAGGCGACAACCGCCAGCGCCTGCAGAGAGCATACGAACTGGCCGCAGGCCGGGCGGACCTGATCATTACCACCGGAGGTCTAGGACCAACCGCTGACGATTTGACCAAGGAAACCCTGGCGGAATTCCTGAAACTGCCGTTGCAGATTGATAAGGAGGAGCTGGAAAGGCTGAAAGGGTACTTCGCCCAACGAGGGATTGAATGGGTCGAGTCCAATGCCAAACAGGCCGCCTTTTTTGCAGGTTCAACGGTTTTGCGGAATGATTTGGGCACTGCCCCTGGCGTTGCTTTGAAGCACAACGGCAAGGCCTTTGTCCTTCTTCCCGGCCCGCCCCGGGAAATGGAGCGCATGTTCTCACAATATGCCATTCCCTGGTTGAAGGAAAACGTAATTGAGCCCGGCACACCGGGGCTTTATTCCCGCATTTTAAGTTTTGTCGGCATCAGTGAATCAAAGCTGGAAAAAACCATCTCGGATCTCATCGCCAGACAGAGCGTGCCAACCCTGGCCCCCCTTGTTTCGCTGGGCGAGGTCCTGCTGAGGATTACGGCCAGGGCCAGGGATGAGCAACAGTTCCAGGAACTTATCGAACCTGTGTTGAAAGAGATCAAGCTGCGAGCAGGCAAGTATCTTGTGTCTGAAGACGGCGGGACGCTGCTCGAAGCAGTTGCCGAACGGCTGAGGCATTCAAGGCTGACCGTCAGCGCGGCAGAGTCCTGCACGGGAGGTCTGTTCAGCGCCAGCCTGACGTCAATGCCCGGTTCCTCAGAATATTTCGTCGGTTCGGTGGTTGCTTACAGCAACGAGCTAAAAACAAACCTGCTCGGCATCCCGGCAGCCATGATCGAAAGGCACGGTGCTGTCAGCAAAGAGGTGGCGGAAACCATGGCCAAAAGTGTGAGGAAAATTACCGGCAGCAGTATTGGCCTGGGGATCACCGGGATTGCAGGGCCCGGCGGGGGAAGCGCGGAAAAGCCGGTCGGACTGGTGTATATTGGACTTGATAGCGGGAAAGAAATCCGTTCGGTTGCTCACCATTTTTCGGGAGACCGCGAATTCATCAGGCAAAGGACCGTTAAAGCTGCCCAGTACCTGCTCCACGAACACCTTGCGGAGAACAGCCAATGAACAGACGGACAGCCGGGGCAGCAGCTATGGCGATTGTAATGTCGCTGCTGTGCGTGGGTTTTTTCGGCGGTCTGGATTTCCATATCAAGGGAATGGATATCAGGACGGAAGCATCGTTTTGCGGCCAGGGAATCACGGAAATACAGATTCCACCGCTGGGAAGCATAACTGCCCACACCCATCAAACACCAATCAGACTGAGGTTTATTCTTCAAGGCATCGACCTTGACGAAGTGCAGCAGCTTATAGGCGAAGTGCCATCAACTGAAGGCTTAACGGCTTTCCTGAAGGTTGAACTCGGAAAATCTTTTAGAAATTTTATTGGGCGATGTCTGCTTCTTGCTGCTCTGGGAGGGGCGGCAGGCGCAACGCTCATCTGCGGGCGCCAATTCCGGCCTGTTCTGTGGGGTTCAGCAACGGGCCTGCTGTTCAGTTCGCTCCTTGTTTCCATGACCTTGCTTTCATACCAGACAGAAAAACTGAAGGCGCCTGAGTATCATGGAGCTCTCCGCGCAGCGCCCTGGGCCATCGAGATGGCCGAAACCTTGTTTGACAGATACAGCCTGCTGGGGGACCGGATGCAGGTTATTGCTGCCAGCCTTTCGACGGTAATGGAAAAAGTCAATGGGCTCATGCCGCTGGAGCAGGAAATGGCTGATTTACTGGTCCTGCATGTCAGCGACATTCATAACAATCCCGCCGCTCACAGGCTGATCCAGCAGATTGTTAATAACTTTCCCGTTGACGTGGTAATTGATACCGGGGACATCACCGACTGCGGGACGCCGCTGGAAGGCCGCCTGTTATCAGGGCTGGCTGATTTAAAGGTGCCGTATGTCTTCGTTCCCGGAAACCATGATTCGCCGGAAATACAAAAGATAATGGCTGCGTACCCCACGGTGCGGGTGTTGTCCGAAGGGCTCATTGACGTCCAGGGGTTGCTGATACTGGGGATGGCCGATCCGGCATCATCTTCCAGGTCTATTTCGCCGCCGGGTCCTGCCGCGGTGGGCATGTTCAGGGATAGACTGCTGAAACAGTGGGAAGATGCGGAAAGAAAGCCAGACCTCGTTGCCGTGCACAACTTCAACCTGGCGGAGCCGCTTGTAGGGAAGGCGCCGCTGATCCTTTACGGCCATTCGCACCAGTATTTGATCAGGGAAGACCGAAGAACGGTGCTGGTCAACGCCGGGACCACGGGAGGAGCAGGGCTCAGGGGGTTGCAGGCGGCCAAGGAAATACCCTGTTCGGCCGTACTGCTCCATTTTAAGCGGAACGAAAAAAGCGAACTGCGGCTTGTTGCCGCCGATACCATAAAAGTATACAACTGGGAACAAGGTTTTACCCTGGAAAGAAAGATTTTCAGGGAAGCCGCAGCGGGCGAGAGCCCGGTTGCGGCACAGACATCAAAAAAGCGCGGGTGAAGCAGAAAAATGTTGTTGCGGTCTTTCCTGGCATTTGTTCTCCCGGATGAATTGTTAGAATATATTGTCGGGATACAGGAACAACTGCGCCGCCATTATTCCGGCTTTAGGTGGGTGGCCAGGGAGAACCTGCATCTAACCGTCCATTTCCTTGGCAACAAAACGGCGGAACAGCTGGAAGAGATAGCAGTGCTGTGTAGCCTTGCGCTGGCCGATTTTAAAGCCGTTCAGGTTTTACCCGGAAAGACGGGAGCGTTTCCAGACCGACATAATGCCCGGGTGTTGTGGCTTTCCCTGCTTGGCGATCTTGATGAGCTCAGGCGAATACACCGGCAAACGGGCGCAGCCTTGCGGGGCATCGGATGCCAGATAGACGGGAGACCTTTTGTACCGCACATTACATTGGCCCGCAGGCGTGAAACGGATCGCCAGGGCGGCGAAGTGGCCGAATACGTGCCGGCAGGAAACAGGTCTTTTATGTTAAACGAGATAAACCTCTATACCAGCCGTTTGACCCCTGCCGGGCCGATGTACAGCATATACCGCAATTTTCTGTTGAAAAACAATCGCAATTGACAAACCATACCAAAAATTGTACAATCAGAATATCGAACAAATGTTTCCTTTTGAGGAGGGTTTCTATGTCAGATAAGAAAAAGGCCTTGGAAATGGCTTTAATATCTATCGAAAAACAATTCGGCAAGGGAGCGATCATGAGACTGGGCGAATCGCCTGCCAAACTGCAAGTAAACGTGATTTCCACCGGCGTCCTGTCGCTTGATCTGGCCCTTGGCGTGGGCGGAGTGCCGCGCGGTCGGGTAGTGGAAATTTACGGGCCAGAGTCATCCGGAAAAACGACGGTCGCCCTGCATATCGTAGCCGAAGCTCAAAAAAACGGCGGAGTTGCGGCGTTTATTGATGCGGAGCATGCTCTCGACCCGGTTTACGCCAGGAATTTGGGAGTGGACATAGACAACCTGCTGGTTTCACAGCCGGATACCGGCGAGCAGGCGCTTGAAATTGCCGAGGCGCTGGTCCGCAGCGGAGCGGTGGATGTTATTGTCGTCGATTCGGTGGCAGCGCTGGTGCCGCGTGCGGAAATAGAGGGAGAAATGGGCGACGCTCATGTCGGGCTCCAGGCCAGGCTTATGTCCCAGGCCCTGCGCAAGCTGACCGGCGCTATCAGCAAATCGAACACAATCGCCGTGTTCATTAACCAGATCCGGGAAAAGGTCGGCGTGATGTTTGGCAACCCGGAAACCACGCCCGGCGGGAGGGCGCTGAAATTTTACGCCTCGATCCGCATGGAGGTAAGAAAGCTCGAAACCCTCAAACAGGGCTCGGAACTGGTTGGTAGCAGGACACGGGTTAAGATCGTCAAGAACAAAATAGCGCCTCCTTTCAAGCAGGCGGATTTCGACATTATATACGGCGAGGGGATCTCGCGCGAAGGCAGCATTATCGATATGGCTACCGAACAGGACATCATCTCGAAAAGCGGTACCTGGTATTCATACAACGATATGCGTCTCGGCCAGGGCAAGGAAAACGCCAGGCAGTACTTGAAAGAACACCCGGAAATAGCCAGGGAGATTGAAGAAAAGGTCCGCAGCACCTTCAGTTTTGCCAGCGCTAAAAGCGCGAGCAGCGCCGATGACGCGCCGGTCGAACCGTGAGCTTATGCCTGAGGACGCGATTTCTTTTGCTATCAAGAGGCTGGCCCGGCGGGGCTACAGTTGCGAGGAGATCAGGCGATCCCTCCTGCGGGCTGGTTACGGGATGCAGGAGACGGAAGAAACCGTCAAGCGGCTTCAGGAAGCGGGATACCTTGACGATGAAAGACTGGCGCGGGAACAGTGTGCTTACCACTACGGCCGCAAACTGCGCGGGCCGTTGTACGTTAGGAGGCTGCTGCTTGAAAGAGGGATCTGCCGCGATGTTGTTGATGCTGTGCTCTGCGATTACGGGGCAGAGGCGGAAACAGAGACCGCAATCAAGTTGGCTGAAAGGTGCATCCATCAACAGAGGCGTTCCCCAGGTGCTGTGGCCGCCAAGCTGGCCCGGGAAGGGTTTTCCGACGAAACTATCAGAAAAGTTTTGGAATTTTGTTTCCCCGGCTGCGATCCAAACATCAGCCAATCTTGACAGCCATTTCAAGAAATATTAGAATGTTAATGGATAAATCCGGTTGTTTTAATCTCCATCAATGGATTTTAGCATATATATTAACTTCAGGTGTATATAAGCTTTAAATCCCGGGACCGGTCAGGCAGCGCCCGAGGTCGGCCTTTTAACCCGAGAGTTGTGCATGAGCCTGACCAACGGCAATGATACGATGGATGCTTAAAATAACCGAATCAACTCGGTTTTTTTTATTAGCCGAAATTATATTTTGGATGGAGGTGAAGAAGATTATCCAGCATATTGTTATAGCGTTGCTGGCGCTTGCCTGCGGAGGCATTGCCGGTTATTTTATCAGGAAAAAAGTAGCCGAAGCTAAAATAGCATCGGCTGAAGAAGCGGCCGTTAAATTGCTGGAGGAAGCAAAAAAGAACGCTGAAGCCAGAAAAAAAGAAGCGATCCTGGAGGCGAAAGAGGAAGCCCACCGCTTTCGCATGGAAGCGGAGAGGGAACTGAGAGAGCGGCGCAATGAACTGCAAAGGCTGGAGAGGCGGCTGATGCAGAAAGAAGAGACGCTTGACAGAAAAACTGACGCCATCGAACGGAAGGAAGACATGCTTCACAAAATGGAGCATGATCTGAACCAGCAGAAGAAGAACCTGTCGGAAATCATGCAAAAACAGTTGGCCGAGCTGGAAAGAATATCCGGCATGTCGTTCGAACAGGCAAGAGAACTGCTGTTGGCGCGGGTGGAGGATGAAATCAAGCATGAGACGGCCATGATGATTAAGGAATATGAAACCAGGGCCAAGGAAGAGGCTGAAAAGAAGGCGCGGGACATAATATCGCTGGCCATACAGCGCTGTGCCGCTGACCATGTGGCCGAATCGACCGTCTCCGTCGTAGCGCTGCCCAACGATGAAATGAAGGGAAGAATTATCGGCCGGGAAGGAAGAAACATCAGGACCCTGGAAACCCTTACAGGCGTAGACCTGATCATCGACGATACGCCGGAAGCAGTGATTCTTTCAGGCTTTGATCCCGTGCGCCGCGAAGTGGCGCGGAACGCCCTGGAAAAACTGATCCAGGACGGGAGGATCCATCCGGCACGGATCGAAGAGATGGTGGAAAAATCTCAGAAAGAGGTTGAACAAAAGATCAGAGAAGAAGGCGAGCAGGCCACATTTGAAACCGGCGTAAACGGCCTTCATCCGGAGTTAATCAAAATACTCGGGAGGCTCAAGTACAGGACAAGCTACGGCCAAAACGTGCTGAAACATTCAATCGAAGTCTCCCATCTAGCCAAAATCATGGCGGCCGAAATCGGGGCAGATGTGGCTGTCGCTAAGCGTGCCGGCCTGCTGCATGACATTGGCAAGGCCGTCGACCATGAAGTGGACGGCCCGCATGTAACGATCGGAGCGGACCTGGCTAAAAAGTACAGGGAGTCCAACGAAGTAGTGCACGCCATAGCCGCTCACCACGGCGACCAGCCGTTCCAGACGGTAGAAGCCGTGCTGGTGGCAGCTGCCGATGCCATTTCGGCGGCCAGACCCGGGGCACGACGTGAAACCCTGGAAGCATACATCAAACGCCTGGAGAAGCTGGAGGAGATTGCCAACTCATTTGAGGGAGTAGAAAAGTCGTATGCCATTCAAGCCGGCAGGGAAATACGGATTATAGTAAAACCGGAAAAGATCGATGACGCCACTTCTGCCCGCATGGCACGCGACATTGTGAAGAAGATTGAAGAGAATCTTGAGTATCCCGGACAAATAAAGGTTGTAGTCATCAGAGAGACAAGAGCGGTTGACTACGCAAAATAAGCGTTGTGGCCTGTGGTTGAAATCACTTGAAAAGAAGCGGCTGCCTTTTTGTGCAGCCGCTTCTTCTTTGGAGTGCGCTCGGAAACAGATTATTATTGGTTCAATGGTGACAATAAACCGCTGCAATAGAGGATTTCGGGCGGCGGTGAAGAATAATGAAACTTGCGCCCTCAATTGTATTGCGTAGTTAAAAGGCCAGTCCCTATGGTAATAATAATATTTGGGCGCGCAAAGAGAAAAGATGGAGGTAGTTATGGTCCGGATCATGATGGTGGGCGATATCGTTGGGCGCCCGGGAAGAAACGCGGTCAAGGAACTGGTGAAAGCGCTCCGAGCCAAATACGGCCTGGACGCGGTTATTGCGAATGGCGAAAATGCTGCGGCCGGCAGCGGGATCACCCAGCAAATCGCCAATGAATTATATACCGCGGGTATCGATGTCATTACCATGGGCAATCACACNTGGGACAAAAAAGAGGTGTTTGAATTCATCGAACATGACCCGCTCCTGATTAGACCGGCCAATTACCCGCCCGGCACGCCGGGTAAGGGCAGCGTGGTCTTGAGGTTGCGCGGCGGGTTGAAACTCGGGGTGATTAACCTTGCGGGGCGCGTTTTTTTGCCGCCTTTGGACTGCCCGTTCCGCGCCGCGGAATCGATTGTCCAGGAAATGAGGCGGGAAACAAACCTCATCATCATTGACTTCCATGCTGAAGCGACATCGGAGAAGATCGCCTTCGGCTGGTATATGGACGGGAAGGTTTCCGCGGTTATCGGGACGCATACCCATGTCCAGACTGCCGATGAGCGGATACTGCCTCTTGGCACGGGGTATATTACTGATGTAGGCATGACCGGGCCCCGCGATTCCGTCCTCGGCATAGATAAGGACCTGGTCATCAGGAGATTTGTAAGCCAGTTGCCGGTGCGGTTCGAAGTGGCCGGAGGGCCGGTCCAGTTCAATGCCCTGCTGCTTGATATCGATGAATCATCAGGCAAGACGTCGAAAATCGAAAGGATTGACGAAAAAATGATTAGAAATACTTAAATTTGTCCAACATTTGACTTTGGATTTTAAAGGAATTTCATAAACCGTGTAGAATAGATATTATACAGAAATCTTACTATGCGCATGAGTTGGGAGGTAACAAGAGTGGAAGTTTTAAAGGTCTCAGCAAAGTCCAGCCCAAATGCGGTGGCAGGCGCACTGGCCGGTGTGATCCGGGAGAGAGGTTGTGCAGAGATCCAGGCAATAGGGGCCGGGGCCCTAAACCAGTCCGTCAAAGCGGTGGCTATTGCCAGGGGCTTTGTGGCTCCCAGCGGTATTGATTTGATTTGTATCCCCGCCTTTACCGATATCGTGATCGACGGGGAAGAAAGAACAGCAATCAAGTTGATTGTGGAACCCAGATAAACATTTAACCTGGGCCTGTTGCCAGACAGGCTTTTTTTGTTTGGACCGCAAGCGTCAAATTGGGAGGGGAGGGCGAAGTCCGGTTGAAAGAGGAATGGCGGTCGAAATATGAAGGAATGATAGTTGTGGACGGCCATTGCGATACAATCTTAGAGCTATACAAAAAGAACAGGTGCTTCTGGGCGGAAAACAACAAAGGGCATATTGACTGGCCGCGTTTGAAAAAAGGCAAGGTAAACCTGCAGTTTTTAGCCTTCTATATTGAACCGGAGTATAAGCCGGCCGGCGCTCTGGCCAGGTTGTTGGAGCTGCTGGCATATTTTCTGTCGCTTAGGACAGAGGGGCGGGAATGTTTGGAAGTGGTAAAAGATAAGAGTGACCTGCGGCGGCTGGTCCCCGACCAGACCCGGTTTCTGCTTGCAATTGAAGGCGGGGAAGCGCTGGAAGACAGACTTGGTGTGTTAAGGGTCTTGTTTGAACTTGGTTTCCGGTGTCTCACCATTACCTGGAACCAAAGAAACAGCCTGGCGGACGGCGCATGGGAGAGCGAGAGCCGCGGAGGTCTGACAAGGTTCGGACGCGAGGTGGTGCGAGAAATGAATAGGCTGGGGATGTTGATCGATGTATCGCACCTGGCGGAAGCAGGGTTCTGGGACGTACTGGAGGTGAGCAGTAAACCGGTCGCCGCCACTCATTCCTGTTGCAGGGCGTTGAAAGACCATCCCCGCAACCTGAATGATCAACAATTGCGCGCACTGGCTGCAAACAATGGTATAATAGGAATAAACTTTTTTCCTGGTTTCCTGGGAGACGATAAGGTCGGACGGGAAAAGGTAGTTGCTCATCTGGAATATGCTGCTGAGGTAGCAGGGGTTGACCACGTCGGACTGGGGTCTGATTTTGACGGCATTAACAGGGCCCCGGCCGGTCTGGCCGATGTTTCCTTCCTGCCCGGTCTGGCGGAATGCCTGTTTAAAAGAGGTTGGGCGGAAGAAGAAATCCGTAAAGTAATGGGAGGAAACTTTATTCGTGTGTTGGGCGAGGTTTTGCCGGGATATTGAACCGGGGGAAAAAACGGACCTGCACGTTCACACCAGCGCCTCCGACGGGCGGTATTCCCCCCGCGAAGTAGTAGAACTGGCCGCGATGAAGAAGTTGACTAGCCTGGCTATCACCGACCACGACACCACCGCAGGTCTGATGCGACTGAATGCCGATGGACGTGTGCAGGTTATCCCCGGGATAGAGCTGAGTGCCGAACACTGCCGGCAGGAAGTTCACATTCTGGGATATTTCATTGACATTTTCAATCAGAGACTGCAGAATAAACTGGAGGAACTGGCCCGGTTCAGGGAAAGGCGTATCGGAGAAATGGTCGCCAAGCTGAATGAGGCGGGGTTCGAACTTTCCCTGGAAGACGTAACGCAAAAAGCATCAGGGTCAGAAAGCCCCGGCAGGCCCCATGTCGCGCTTGCCCTGATAGAAAAAGGCTACGTCAGGGACATGGCCGAAGCCTTCAGGAGGATGCTTAATCCAGGCTGCCCCGGGTATGTCAGCCGCCATCGTCTGTCGCCTGTTGAGGCCATCGGGCTGGTAAAGTCTGCCGGCGGTGTGCCGGTGCTGGCCCACCCCGGATTGGGATTCCCGTTCGAGCTGTTGGGTCTGTGCGTCGAGGCAGGGCTCTGCGGGATAGAAGCGTTTTATCCGCTGCACACAAAACAGATGACGGATTACTGTCTGCTCAAGGCCAAAGAGTACGGGTTGATAATTACAGGAGGGTCTGATTTTCACGGCCATGAACCGGTCGAAATGGACAATCTTGGTGCGGTATTTGTCCCGCCGGGAACAGTCAACTCTTTGAAAAAAGCAGCCGGCACCCCGGCTTGAGCAAAGACTATTGAAAGGCGCCCGGGAATATAATAACTGCAGAGAATACTCTGCAGGAGCTGATAACAGACCATGGGTTACGAGCAAGAAATCTGGCTGCTCCGCCGGCGGGTCAGAGAATTGGAAAAGCAGGTGGAACAGCTGCGGGTTAGCCGGAGGGTACTGATGAACCTGATTGAAAGGATAGAAGAAGAAAAGAAAAACAGCTTGAGCAGGTTGGAAAAAGAAAACAAGAGGCTTCAAACAAATAACCTTAGATACGCCAAAAAACTGATGAAATATAACTCTTGCCTGGTGGAATTAAAGGATAATAAACGCAGCTTGACGGAGGAATTTTGAATTGGGCAAACTGATTGTTGTTTCCGGGGCCGCCAGAAGCGGCAAAAGCCTGTTTGCCGAAAAACTTGCAGCCGGTCTGGACAAGCAGGTCGCCTATCTGGCTACTGCCCAGGCGTTGGACGATGAAATGGCCGAGAGGATTGAACGGCACAGAAAAAGGAGGCCAGCCGGGTGGCAGACTGTTGAGGAGCAAACCGCCGTGCACCTGGCAATTGAAAACCACTATCCGTCGTATAAGGTCTGGCTGTTGGACTGTGTGACCATCTATATCTCGAACCTGCTTTTTGCTGCGGCCAACGGCCGGCCAGCAGAAGACTTGCCGGTCTTGTACATCGAGGAGTATATTTTTCAGCAGATTGACAGCCTGCTGGCAACTGTTCGCCGTCTTGACATCACGCTGATTGCCGTAACCAACGAAGTGGGCTGGGGGCTGGTGCCGCCTGATCCGCTGAGCAGGCTGTATCGCGATTTAGTCGGTTTGGTCAACCAAAAGATGGCGTTTCAGGCTGCGGAAGTGTACCTTGTGGCTCTGGGTATACCTGTCAGGTTGAAATGAAACGGGGGGTACTTTTGCGGAAGTTTTTTATTGCGCTGCAATTTCTTACCCGGCTGAATTTTACAAAGAACGCAGATATACCGGAAGGCGGGTTTAGGGACTCCACCGTTTATTTTCCGCTGGTCGGCCTGCTGATCGGCGGCATACTTGCCGCAGCCGCTTTAGCAGGCAGCACCTGTTTGCAACAGGCTTCCATCGCGCTGCTGGTCGTTATCCTGGAGATACTCATTACCGGCGGTTTGCACCACGACGGGCTGATGGACTCTTGCGACGGGCTGCTGTCAGGCTGCGGCAGGGAAAAGATGCTCGAGATAATGAAAGACAGCCGGGTCGGGTCGATGGGAGCACTGGGACTTGCCGTCCATATCCTGATCCGGGTACTGCTTCTTCTTGAGTTGCCGGCCGAACTGTACCTACCGGTCCTGCTGGTAATGCCCATGCTGGGACGCTGGGCCATGGTGCTTGCCATTCATGCGTTTCCGTACGCCAGACAGGAGGGTGTGGGCAAATTGTTCCGCGGACCGGGCAGTAAAGCCGGGTTGGCATGGTCCTCAATCTATACCCTGGTCATCGCCGTGGTCCTCCTGCCGGCCAGGCTATATTTGGCCTTGCCTCTGACGCTGGTTGGCACCTGGCTTGCTGCCCGCAGGATCAGTAACGTTTTGCATGGCCTTACCGGTGATGTTTACGGCTTGCTTAACGAAATGACCGGAACGATATTTTTGTTCTGGTCCGTAGTGGCGGGACGCGCCATATTATTGCTTTGAAATCGTTAGCTAAACGTTGAAAAAACAGGGAAAGAGGGTCACAAATGACCGTACGCTTAATTCTAATCCGGCACGGATTGACATTATGGAATCATGAATTGCGCTACCAGGGGCATACTGATACCAAACTGAGCAGCGACGGGATAAGGCAGGCTTTGGCTCTTCGGGAGCGGATAAGAGATGAAAAACTGACAGCTATTTTTTCCAGCGATCTGGCGCGGGCCGTGGAGACGGCGAAAATAATCGCCGCTCCGCACCGCCTTGAGGTACAGATCAACCCCCTGTTACGGGAGATAAATTTCGGAGTCTGGGAGGGGCTGACCTACCAGGATATTGAAAGGGATTACCCAGAGCAGTTGAAGATCTGGAGGGATGCCCCACACCTTTTAACGGTGGAACGCGCAGAGACTTTTGCCGAATTGAAGGAGCGCGCCCTGAAAGGCTTACAGGAAATACTGTCCGCCTATCCCACCGGAAACATCGCGGTGGTGACCCACGGCGGAACCATCGCCGCGATGCTTTGCGGGCTGTTAAACGAACCTCTTTCAAACATGTGGAAATACCGCCAGAAGAACGCTGCCATCAACATAGTGGTTATCAAGGGGAAAGAGGTTGCGCTGGAGCTGATGAACGACACCTCGCACCTGGAAGAGACAGGATGAATAAAGGAGGATTCGGAAATGGCCGCTTTGCGCCGCAAATTGAGCCTGATCTGGAACATACCACGACTCCTGAAAACCAGCTGGATGCTGTGGAAAGATCCCACGGTCTCCTCAGGCAGTAAACTCATCCTTTTGCTGCTGGGGGCCGGCTATTTGCTGTGGCCGTTCGACCTGTTGCCTGATGTGCCGTTAATCGGCCAGCTCGATGACCTCGGCGTAATCTTTTTGCTGCTGAACTGGTTTGTTCAAAGGGCGGTTCCGGACGGCAACATTGAAGCCGATTATTATTTCGAGGAAGAAGAGGGAGCAGAAGATAAAAAGTAGCCCATTTGCGCATTTGATGTTTACTGCGGCTCCCAATATGATATAATTCCAATAATACGAAGTTAACGATAGTAAGCCAGCAAGGAGAAAAGGGGGTATGTTTCAGTGCTACCGGACAAATTCGAGGGGGAAGGGCTGACTTTTGACGACGTCCTACTCCTGCCGGACAAATCAGAGGTGCTGCCGCGCGATGTTGACGTCAGTACCAACCTGACCAGGAACATCAGGCTTAACATACCGATCATGAGTGCCGGGATGGATACCGTGACCGATTCGCGGATGGCGAGAGCCATGGCCAGGGAAGGCGGCATCGGGGTTATCCATAAAAATATGACGATTGAAGAACAGGCCCTGGAAGTCGACAAAGTGAAACGCTCGGAGCATGGCATCATCACCGATCCCGTTTTTTTAAGCAAGGATCACACCATTTATGAAGCGCTGCAGATCATGGAACGTTACCATATTTCCGGCATCCCCATCACGGAGGGCAATAAGTTAATCGGCATATTGACCAACAGGGACCTCCGTTTTGAGAACGACTACAGCAAAAAGATCGACGAAGTGATGACCAAGGAAAACCTTATTACAGCGCCGGTGGGGACAACCCTTGAAGAGGCCAAGGAAATACTGCGCCGGTACAAGATAGAGAAGCTGCCGCTGGTCGACAAGGATTTCAACCTGGTCGGGCTTATAACCATCAAGGATATTGAAAAAACGATCAAATACCCTAATTCGGCCAAAGACGAAAACAGCCGGTTGCGCGTAGCGGCGGCAGTTGGAGTGGGGAGCGACACCATGCAGCGGGTAAAGGCCCTCGTGGAAGCGAAGGTGGATGTGGTGGTTATCGATTCTGCGCACGGGCATTCCGAGGGCGTTCTCAGGACGCTTGAACAGATCAGGCGGTACTATCCCGATCTCGATGTCGTCGCCGGTAACGTGGCGACGGCCAAAGCTACCAGGGATCTGATCAGCGCGGGAGCGAGCGCGATCAAGGTCGGCATAGGGCCCGGATCGATCTGCACGACCAGAGTGGTTACGGGTGTGGGCGTTCCTCAGATTACGGCCATCTATGAGTGCGCCAGCGAGGCGATGAAGTACAAAATACCGGTCATCGCCGACGGAGGCATCAAATATTCCGGCGACATAACCAAGGCGCTGGCAGCAGGGGCAGATGTCGTCATGATCGGCAGCCTTCTGGCCGGAACGGAAGAAAGCCCCGGCGACGTTGAGATATACCAGGGGCGGAGTTACAAGGTGTACCGGGGCATGGGTTCCGTATCGGCGATGAAAGAAGGGTCATCCGACCGTTATTTCCAGGAGAATTCCATCAAACTTGTGCCGGAAGGGGTTGAGGGACGCGTGCCTTACAAAGGGCCGGTGTCGGAAACCATTTACCAACTGGTAGGCGGCCTGAGGGCGGGGATGGGCTACACGGGCTGCAGGAACATCAAAGAGCTGCAGACCAAGGCCAGATTCATCCGCCAGACACCGGCAGGCCTCAGGGAGAGCCATCCACATGACATCCAGATCACCAAAGAGGCGCCCAATTATTCCTTGTCCTAGACACCTGCGATATACAACTAAACAAAAAAATAAGCCATTTTACTTGTCGATAGCCTGACAGGGAGCCGTTGCGGCTCCCTGTTTTATTTGCGGTACACCCGTCGAACGGTCTAGATTGGGGTTTGTTGAATAAAATGTGGTATATAACGGGAAAGGAGGGATAACCATTTCCATCGTGTATTTATCCAAAAGGCATGCGGCCAGGTTTTTGTTGGTGGCAACCGTCCTGTTCGCGGCCTGTTGCCTGTTTCGCACTTGGATCATGGATACCGCCGGGGAGGTGGTGAGCGTTCTGGTCGCGGGGACAAACAGGCTCCACCCCATCTATGCGGTAGACCTTCAGGAAAAGAAGGCCTCGTTTTCATTTGACGCTACCTGGGGCAGCAGCCGGACGCCTCAAATCCTGCATATTCTGGCCGAACACAACCTGAAAACGACCTTTTTTTTGACCAACATCTGGCTGAATTCATACCCTGAACTGGCCAGGGAGATCGTAGCCCGGGGCCATGAGACCGGCCTTCACACGTCAAGTCATCCAAATCTGCCTGGGCTGAGCGACGAGAGGATCCGCCGCGAATTGATTGAAAACAGGCAGAGAATAACCGAGGTGACCGGCGAAAAGCCGTTTTTGTTCAGGCCGCCCTTCGGCGCATACAACAACCGGGTCATTGCCATCGCCCGCGAGGAAAACCTGGTTCCGGTCCAATGGAGCGTCGATTCACTGGACTGGAAGAACCTTTCCGCCGAACAGATCATCAGTCGTGTAACCAGCGGCATCCACCCCGGCGCCATTGTCCTTTTTCATAATGACGGCACCAACACTCCGCAAGCGCTGGGACCGATCATCGACCACTTACAAAATGAGGGCTACAGCATTGTTCCCATCTCCGAGCTTATTTATAAAGACAATTATTATATTGACGTGAACGGGATTCAAAAACTCAAAGCCAACTAAAGGTAGGTCAGCTGACCTGCCAATTCACGGCTAGCTTCCTCAACAGGTTTATTTCTTCCAGCGCCTTGCCGGTCCCGCGGGCCACGCAGGTAAGCGGGTCGTCAGCCACATGGACAGGCATGTTGGTATGTCGGGCAATGAATTTGTCGATGTTTTTTAGGAGGGCGCCTCCGCCGGTGAGGGTCAGGCCGCGATCAATGATGTCAGCGGCAAGTTCGGGCGGCGTTTTTTCCAGAGTGGACCTGACGGCTTCGAGGATCGCCTGCAGCGGTTCGCCCAATGCTTCGCAGATTTCCTTAGCTTTGACTTCAATCCCATGGGGCAGGCCGGTCGCCAGATCGCGGCCTTTGATGAAATAAGCCAGGTTTGGGGGAGGGTCGCTGGCATAACCAATTTCAATTTTGGCTTTTTCGGCCGTCCTTTCGCCTACGTCAAGATTATACGCCTTTCTCAGATAACGCGCGATGACCTGGTTCATCTCATCACCGCCGACACGCAGGGATTTGCCGACCACGACCCCTCCCAGCGAGATCAGGGCTACTTCGGACGTCCCGCCGCCGATGTCCAGCACAAGGTTTCCGGTTGGGTCAGCGACGGGCAGGCCTGCGCCGATGGCGGCGGCAACCGGTTCCTCGATCAGGTAGGCTTCTTTGGCCCCTGCCTGGTAGGCTGCTTCCAGCACCGCCCGTTTTTCCACCTGCGTTATCCCGAGAGGGATGCCGATCAACACGCGCGGTTTGGTCATTCTTGCCCCCTTAAGAGCTTTGAAAATGAAGTATTTTAACATCATCCTGGTGGTGTTGAAATCGGCGATGACCCCGTCTTTAAGCGGACGAATGGCCACAATGCTGGTAGGTGTCCGGCCGATCATCTCATTAGCTTCGTTGCCTACGGCCAGCAGGTTACCTGTTTTGGTATCAATGGCCACCACCGACGGTTCTTTCAGTACTATCCCTTTGCCTTTCATAAAGACCAAGGTATTGGCGGTACCAAGATCAATCCCGATGTCTTTGAAAATACGCAGCCTTACCCTGAACGGTTTGCGTTCGTCCAACAAATTCACCTCTTTTTGGCCCAAGTATTATTAGTATTTTAAAAGGTTTTCAGTAAAATACATGCTTGCAGTTATTGAATATTTCGCGAAAATATGTTTTAATACTCATTGTGTATTAAAGAGGTGGTTAATTTGATGAACGATCGACAAAACAAGACACCTATCGTGGCCGCCCTGCTTAAATACAGCGAAGAAAAGACCGTCCCTTTCCATGTTCCCGGCCATAAGCAGGGTAAAGGGAACAAGGACTTAAGGAAGCTTTTGGGATCGGCCTGCCTGAAAATCGATCTTACGTGCATGGAGGACCTGGATAACATTTGCACCCCGGTAAGCGTTATCAAGGAGGCTGAAGACCTGGCTGCCGAACTTTACGGCGCAGAAAACGCCTTTTTTCTGGTAAACGGCACTACCGGTGGTATTCAGGCCATGATTATGAGCGTCTGCAACCCTGGCGACAAGCTCATCATCCCCAGAAACGCGCACAAATCCGCCATTGGCGGCTTGATCCTGAGTGGGGCTGAACCTATTTACATCGAGCCGGAAATAAATGAGCAACTGGGCATCGCCATGGGCGTAAAGCCGGAAACGGTGGCCCGCGCGCTGGAAGCTCACCCGGACGCCAAAGCCGTGTTCATGATCAACCCTACCTATTACGGGATTGCCTCGGACTTGAAAAAAATCGTGGAGATCGCACATTCTTTCCAGGTGCCGGTAATTGTGGATGAAGCCCACGGTGCACATCTCTGCTTCGATAACCATTTGCCGCTGTCAGCCATGGCCGCCGGTGCCGATCTGGCTGCCAGCAGCACCCACAAACTGGGCGGGTCACTGACCCAGAGCTCGCTCTTGCTTCATCAGGGGACGCTGATCAAGCCGCAAAAAGTCAAGGCGGCTTTAAACCTGACCCAGACGACAAGCCCTTCCTATATCCTGTTGGCATCCTTGGACATTGCCAGGAGACAGCTTGCCGGAAAAGGGAAAGAATTGATAAACAGGGCGTACAGGTTGTCGGTCTGGGCGCGCGAGGAGATCGCCAAAATCGACGGTCTGCATGTCATGGGCGAAGAGGTTCTCGGCCAGCCTGGCTGTCATTCCCTGGATCCGACCAAGATCGTGATTAATGTAAAGGCGCTGGGGCTTTCCGGTTATGAAGCGGAAAAGATACTGAGGAAGAAATACAGGATACAGGTGGAGCTTTCGGATTTGCTAAACATCATCGTGCTCGTCAGCATCGGCGATGACAAACGAAGCCTTTCCCGCCTGATTGAAGCTCTTGCCGACGTGGCCGAGGCGCAAAGCCAGAGCAATATCTTAAAGTACTTCATCCCGCTGCCAGCCATTCCAGAGGCGGTGGTATCACCGCGGGAAGCGTTTTACGGGGAGAGCAGGGCAATCCCGCTGAGCGAGGCGGAAGGCGAGATCAGTGCGGAGATGGTCATGGCCTACCCGCCCGGAATACCACTTGTCTGTCCCGGAGAGCGGATCACAAGGGAAATCATAGATTACATCAACATCCTCAAGCATGAAGCGGCTGAACTCCAGGGGACCGAAGACCCGGCGGTAGGAATGATCAAGGTTTTAAACAGGCGGTTTGTCCTGATCCAGAGCGAAGAAGAGCTAAGCCAGCAAGCGATCTGAGCGGATGGGTTATCAACGATACGAATAAAAGAAGAACAAGAAAAGAGGCTTCGGCCTCTTTTTGTTTATGTTCAAATGCTCAAGTGCAATTTTGCCCGTACTGTTGTTGTTTCATGCTTTACCGGTTCGCTTGCGTTTTACCACAAGCCGAGAACTTCGTATTCCTTTGTCCCCAGTTGCCCGGTCTGTTCGAGGCCGTATTTCTTTTGAAGCTGCAGGACGGCCTGTTCCGAAAGGCGGCCAAACATACCATCAGGTTCATGGGCAAAATATCCGCGACGTCTCATCTTTTCCTGAACATACCTGACGGCAGCACCGTTGTCTCCCCGGTTCAGGCGCTGGATACCGCCGGACATATAACCGAAAGGGTTCCCCACCACAACGACGTTCGTGCCGGGCTTGATCCACGTGAAGATAAGTTCGATATCGGCGTTTCGCATGCGGAAACACCCGTGGCTGGACATGGTCCCTATGGACCAGGGACGGTTTGTACCGTGGATGCCGTATTTTCCCCAGGGCACGCTCAGACCCAGCCAGCGCGTACCGAAACCTGTTCCCCACCCAGTTGCTTTACTGACTACGGTCCAGTTCCCGATCGGGGAGGGAGTCTCGGACTTGCCGATGGCGACTGGGAACTGCGCGTACGGAACACCATCGCTGAAAACGACCAGTTTCCGGCGGAAGGTGTCGATGAGCAGCGCGACTTCCCCCGGCGGGGGCGGAAGTTCACTGGACACAGCCAACTTTTCAAGTTCGGCTGCCAGTTTAAGCCAAACGTGATAGCGGACAACCCCGTCAGGCGCAAGCCCGGTCTTTTTCTGGAAAGACCTGACGGCCTGAGCCGTCTTTTCGTCAAAGACCCCGTTGCAGTCTCCCCGGTAGTAGCCGGTTTGTTTTAATGCTTCCTGGATTTCAAGTATTAAAGGCTTCATAGAAGGAGGGGCGCCCAAAGACAAATCGGGCAATTCTTCCAGGCAGCAAGGGCAACATTGCTTTACAGGCGCGGTATCGGCCGCGCAAACGATAATAGACGGTCCTCCCGATAAATACGAACAACAGAAAACCTGTAATGCAACAGTTATGAAAAGCACACGCCGGATGGTTGCCAACAGCCTTCACCTCCCCTGATGTTCACGTATATTTTCTCATAACACTTCGCAAACGATACGCGCTTTCAACAGGCAAGTCATACCATTATTTCCCAGGAAAACCTGAACCTGCACCAAACAGGGCGGAGTAAGCATATAGTGCAACAGGGACTCCTGAATGGGGATTTGGCATATGTCGTTGGGTTTAGTTCTTTCTGGCGGCGGGGTCAGAGGCAGCGCGCACATCGGGGTTTTGCTGGCTCTCCATGAAGAAAAAATTGTGCCGGGTATGGTGGCCGGAACAAGCGCCGGTTCAATAGTAGCCGGCCTGTACGCTTACGGCTATTCACCGGAAGAGATCAGGCTGGTGGCCCGGAAAATAGGCAGAAACTGCTTCGATGTAGATTACAAAGGAATACTGAAAACGGTGTTTTCCCTGTTTTTCGGGGGCAGCATACTCATCAGCGGACTGGTGCACGGCGATTTGCTGGAGGATATGTTCCTCAGGCTGACCAAAGGCGCCAGGCTAAAGGACGCCAAAATCCCGGTCGCCATTACCGCCGTCGACATCAACAACACCAACCTGGTTATATTTACCAACTGTGGCCACAGGCTGATGCAACATAAGGATTGCCTGCACCTCACGGACGCGAAGATCGCCGACGCCATCCGGGCAAGCATCTCCATACCGGGCATCTTCAAGCCCAAAATGATCGGTACAATGAGGCTAGTAGACGGCGGGGTAAGGGCCAACCTTCCCGTCGAAGCCATAAAAAAGATGGGGGCCCGCAAGGTGCTTGCCGTTAACCTGGGCTACAGCGGATACCCGGTTCCCGGTGTTGACGACATGCTGGAAATCTCCCTGCAGTCCATCGAACTGATGGTTTATCAATTGACAAGACCGGGCCTGGCCATGGCCGACGTGGTCATAACCCCTTCATTTTACGATGTGAAACAAAGCGACCTCGACAGGATGGATTATTTGATCGAATGCGGCTACCGGGCGGCCAAGAACGAAATGCCGACCATAAAACGCCTGCTGGAACGCTGAACTGCTGATCTCCTGTTTTTGAGTTGGGCTTTTTCTTCGGATTGAATTATAGTATATTTGTAATGACCGGAACAATATCGAACGAGGGGATGACATGCGTTATTTTCTTGCAACTTTCGGCTGCCAGGCCAATGAACGGGATTCCGAGATCATCAGCGGCCTGCTGACGGAAAAAGGTTATGAGCCTGCGGACAAGCCGGAGGATGCCGACCTGATCCTGTTTAACACGTGCTGCGTCAGGAAAAAGGCAGAGGACAAAGTTTTCAGCCAGTTGGGCCGGCTTAAGGCTCTCAAGTCGAAACACCCGGAGGTAATAATCGGCGTTTGCGGCTGCATGGTTCAGCAGGAAGGCATAGCGGAAGAAATTCGACGCCGCGCCCCGCATGTTGACCTGGTCTTCGGCCCGCACAACCTGCACGAGCTTCCAGGACTGCTGGAAAGGCTGGACCGGCAAAAGTCCGCGCAGGTGAGCGTTTGGCCGGAAAGGAGGGAGATCGTCGAGAACCTTCCCTCCCAGAGGCAATACCCGTTCAAGGCCCTGGTCCACATAACCTACGGCTGCGACAACTTTTGTTCTTATTGCATTGTTCCTTATGTACGCGGAAGAGAAAGAAGCAGGAAACCCGAGCATATCGTTTCCGAAATCGAGAGGGCGGTCGCGGACGGTGTAATTGAGGTAATGCTGCTTGGGCAGAACGTGAATTCATACGGCAAGGACCTCCGTCCGCCGATGACCTTTGCCGGGCTGCTGGAAAGGATCGAGCGCGTTGAAGATCTGAGGCGGATCAGGTACATGACCTCTCACCCAAGGGATTTTTCGGATGTTCTGCTTGAAACGATCGCCCGCTCCTCTAAGGTCTGCCGCCATTTCCACCTGCCAGTGCAAGCCGGCAGCAACCGGATATTGAAGCTGATGAATCGCGGCTATACCAGGGAGGAATATCTGTTACTTCTGGAAAAGATACGCCGGTTGTTTCCGGAGGCATCGGTGACCACGGATATCATCGTCGGTTTCCCGGGTGAGACGGAAGAGGACTTTGCCTGGACCCTGGACCTGATTGAACGCGCCAGGTTCGACTCGGCGTTCACATTTATGTTTTCGCCGCGCCGCGGGACTCCTGCCGCCGCCATGGAGGGCCAGCTTTCAAGCGCAGTAAAGAAAGACAGGCTTCAACGGCTGATGAGGCTGCAAAACAAGATCAGCTTGGAGATCAACCGGGCGCTGGAGGGTAAGGTGGTGGAAGTGCTGGTGGAAGGCAGGAGCAAGACGGCGCCGGATGTGTTGACCGGAAAGACTGACGGCAATAAAACGGTGCTGTTTACAGGGCCGGAAGGGCTGACCGGCAAGCTGGCCAAGGTGTTGATAACCCGCCCGCAGACATGGGTCTTAAAAGGCGAGCTTGTTTGATGCGGTATAATTGACTAAGGAGCGTAAGATGCCGATGCTGGGAAAAACCCCCATGATGCGTCAATATCAGGAGATCAAGTCCAGGTACCCTGATGCGATACTTTTTTTCCGCCTGGGCGATTTTTATGAGATGTTTGGTCCGGACGCCGAACTGGCCTCCAAAGAACTGGAAATAACCCTTACCGGCCGTGATGCAGGTCTGGAGGCCCGCGTGCCCATGTGCGGAGTCCCCTATCATGCGGCCGACAACTACATTGCCAGGCTGATCCAAAAAGGTTACAAGGTAGCCATTTGCGAGCAGGTGGAAGACCCCAGGACCGCCAGGGGCATTGTCAGGCGTGAGGTGACTCGCCTCATTACACCCGGCACGGTGATCGAACCGCAAATGGTTGCTGCCCAGTACAGCAATTACCTGGCGGCGGTGGCTGGCCGGTTGCATATCTGGGGGCTGGCGTATTGCGACGTGTCGACCGGCGACTTTTATGCCGCGGAATTCGACGGGCCTGACGCCGAGAACAGGTTGAAAGACGAGCTTTTTCGTCTTGCTCCTCCGGAAATCTTGCTGCCGGCTGAAGACAGGCTCCCGGGTTTCATCAGCCCCCAGTCGGTCACATATCTGGAAAAGGGTGTGTTTTCTTTCCAAAAAGCCAGCCGGATTCTCCTGGAACATTTCGGTGTGCGCTCCTTGGAGACTTTCGGCTGCAACGGCCTTCCGCTGGCTGTGGGTTGTGCCGGGGCAATCGTTCATTACCTGCAGGAAACACAGAAGACCGCTCCGCGGCAGATAAAAACCCTTAAACGATACTCGCCTGACCAGTGTCTGCTCATCGATGGTACGACCTTCCGCAACTTGGAATTAACCAGAACGATGCGCTTCAACGAGAAACGGGGGTCATTGCTCGATGTAATGGACAAAACAAAAACTGCTGCCGGCTCAAGGCTCCTCAGGCTGTGGCTGGAAAAACCGCTCACCGACAAAAATGCCCTGGAGGAAAGGCTAGATGCGGTAGAGGCCCTGACCAAGCATTGGTCGCAACGCCAGGCCTTGCGTAAACTGTTGGAGGAAATCTATGACCTGGAAAGGCTGATGACCCGCATTCTTTACAACAGGGCCGGGCCGCGGGAACTGGTTTCTCTGAGGAATTCACTGGCGGTCCTTCCGCAGATAAAGAGTGTCCTTGGCTCGCTATCTGGGTCGTCATATTTACAACGGCTGCACGACGAGTTGGAGACAATGGAGGAGACATGCCAGCTCCTTACACGGGCCATAGAAGATGACCCGCCGCATAACCTGAACAACGGCGGAGTCATCAGGCCGGGATTCGACCCGCAGATCGACGAACTGCGTTCGGCCAGCCGGCACGGGAAGGAATGGATATCCAGGCTGGAAAACAAAGAAAAGGAGAAAACCGGAATCAAGTCTCTTAAAATCGGATTCAATAAGGTGTTCGGCTATTATTTCGAGGTGACTAAGGCCAATCTGCCGCTGGTGCCCGACTATTTCCAGAGAAAACAGACCCTGGCCAACGGGGAAAGGTACGTGACGAAAGAGCTGCTTGATCTTGAAAACCAGGTCCTGGGAGCGGAAGAAAAGCTGCTGGCCCGGGAGCTTGAGGTTTACAACCGGGTTTTGGCCGAGACGGGTGCGGCAGCCGAAACAATGCAAAAAACGGCACGGGTCCTGGCCCAGGCGGATGTTTTGCAGTCGATGGCCGAGCTAGCAGTCCAGAGCGATTACGTCCGCCCCGTGCTGCTGGACAAGGAAGAAAACTGCTTGCGTTTCCGCGGGTTGCGCCACCCGGTAGTGGAAAAACTCTCGGCCAACGGCTGCTTTGTGCCCAACGACTTGCGGTTTGGCAGCGAGACAAGCCTATACATCATAACGGGGCCGAACATGGGCGGCAAAAGCACCTACATCCGCAGCGTGGCCTTGGCTGTTGTCATGGCTCAGGCCGGGAGCTTCGTTCCGGCCAAAGAGGCGGTCATTTCGATACGCGACCGGGTCTTTGCCCGGGTGGGGGCGAGTGACGACCTGGGAAGCGGCCAAAGCACCTTCATGGTGGAAATGAACGAGGTCGCCAACATCCTGCGCAACGCCACGCCGCACAGTTTGGTGATCCTGGACGAGGTGGGAAGGGGGACCAGCACCTATGACGGGCTAAGCATGGCCTGGGCGGTCAGCGAGCATCTGGCCACGGCGGTCAAGGCCAAGACGCTGTTTGCCACCCATTACCATGAACTAACACGGCTGGAGGAGCAATACCCTTCAATTAAAAATCTCAGCGCTTCGGTGCGGGAAAAAGGGGAACAAATCATTTTCCTCCACAAGATTGTGGAAGGGCCCGCCGATAGAAGCTACGGCATTCAGGTCGGCCGTCTGGCCGGACTTCCGCCGGAGGTGATCGGGCGGGCCGAAAATGTTTTGGACAATATGGAGAGAAGTCGCATCTACGGCCAGCAGGGATGTGCTGTTGTCCTACCGCCCGGGCCGGGGTTAGAAAAGCACTCCCGCTCTGGCCACGAGGATCCAGCCGGCAGCGAATGCCTGGCTATTCTGGAAAAACTGGACTTGCTGAACATGACGCCCCTGGAAGCCTTGAACAGGCTGTTCCAGCTGCAGGAGATGCTGAAAAAAGAACGGCGCGGGAGTGTTGAAATGTGATCTGCAAACACATCAAGAGGCGGTGAAAGGGTTGGAAATCGGCATTGATGTCGGGGGGACGTTTACCGACGGCGTGCTAATGAACGGCGGACGGGTGGCGAAATGGGAAAAAGCTGAGACGGGCGACGACGTTGCGTCTTCAGTGCGGCGCGTGTTGGAAATGCTATTAGCGGGCATTGACCCGCTGGCGATAAACAGAGTGGTTTTAAGCACCACCCTGATCACCAATCTTATTGCCCAGGGCAAGACGGATCCGGCCGGACTGATCCTGCTTCCCGGCCCGGGTGTGAACCCGCAAGATTTGCCGTTTGCCGCGCCGGCGGAGGTCATTGCGGGTGCCGTGGATTACCGCGGGCGGATTATTGAACCGGTCGACCCGGCGGAGGTGTCCGCAGCGCTGTCCAGGTTCCTGGACCGCGGCATATCACGCATCGCCGTCGCTTGCAAGTTCAGCCAGCGCAACCCGGCCCTGGAAGAAGAGGTCATAAGGCTGATCGGGGACGAGCATCCCCGGGTCAGGACGTTGGCCAGCAGCAAGGTCAGCGGCTTGCTGAACTGGGTCAGGAGAGCGAACGGAGCGGTTTTCAGCCTGCAGGTCGCCGATGAATACAGTTTGTTCGTCAGGCAGGTGTCGGAGTCGCTGGACAGGTTGGGGCTGAAATGCCAGGTGTGCGTACTGAAGGCTGACGGAGGCACTGTGAGTCTTCAGCAGTCGATCCATCAGCCGCTGGAGGGAATTTTTTCCGGACCTGCAGCCAGCGCATTGGGAGCACTGGCAGCGGGCGGCGAAGGGTTAACCGCGGTGATGATGGACACGGGCGGTACCACCACCGACCTGGCCTTGCTCCTTGATGGCAGGCCCCTTTTCTCGGAAAAGGGAGCGGTTTTAAGCGGTTATCCAATCTGCGTAAGGTCAATGGCGGTTGCTTCGCTGGCCCTGGGCGGAGATTCGGCCATAATCGTGGAAAACGGCAAGGTTGCCCTGGGCGAAAGACACGGCAAGGCGATGTGCCTGGGAGGGCCAAGGCTGACCGTTACCGATGCCCTGGTCTTCCTGGGGGCCAGCGAACTGTCAGGGCGGGAAAGGATAATACCGGCCCTGGAAGAGATGTCTCGCTCTGTTGGCCTTGAACCCCGCGTATTGGCGGAAAAATCAGTGACGATATTCCTTGAATCCCTGGAAAAGAAATTGGAGGAGATGTTCGCAGTCTGGGAGGAAGAACCGGCCTACCGTGTCTGGCAGGTGCTGTCCGGGCATAAGGAAAGGCCGCGTACCATTGTTTGCCTGGGTGGACCGGCCAAAGGGATCGGGATGTTGTGGGGCAGGAAAAAGGGATGGAAGGTGTTGGTTCCGCGCCATGCCCAGACAGCGAACGCCGTCGGTGCTGCCCTGGCGAAAACCACCCTGAGGCTTGATTTTTTTGCCGATACCCAGCAGATGGTTTATTCCACCAACCTTGGCGGTCTGCACGGGGCTCTTGAGGACCCTTTGCCCAACCTGGAGGCGGCGAAGCGGTTCGCCGAAACTCTTTTCAGGCAGGCGGCGGGAAAGTCGGACCCTGACAATGTTCACAGCGAAACGCTCTACGAGGAAGGGTTCAATATCATTCGCGGGTGGGAAACTATGGGTAGAATTTACCAGATCGGGCTGCAAACGCCGCCGGGGCTGCGGGCCTTCCTGGAAGAGGAGGTAGGCAGCGGTGAGTAAGGCTAATAAAACGGGTTTAATCTTTTTTCCGGCCTTTGACTGGGCGATTTCCCCCTCGCACCCGGAACGGGAAGAAAGGCTTTTGTACACCCGGGACCAGATATTTGAAGAAGGCATCCTGGACGACCCAGGCATTGTCGAATTCAAACCGCGGCTGGCGGAGGCAGAAGACGTCGAGCGCGTCCATTTTTGCGTGCCAAACGTGAACAGCCAGACCACAGACGCTCATTTGATTGCGGCAGGCAGCGCGCTTAAACTCGGAGATGCGCTGTTAAACCGCGAGATAAAGAACGGCTTTGCCCTGGTAAGACCTCCCGGGCATCATGCCATGCGGGTGGTTCATGGAAACAGGGGTTTTTGCAACATTAACAATGAGGCAATCCTGGTGGAATACCTTCGTTTCAAATACGGCATCCGCAGGGTGGCGATCGTTGACACCGATGTTCATCACGGTGACGGTACCCAGGACATTTTCTACCATGACCCCGATGTCCTGGTCATTTCCATGCACCAGGACGGCCGCACCCTGTATCCCGGATCAGGTTTCGTTGAAGAAGCCGGGGGTCCCGGGGCCTTTCTCAAAACCATAAACATCCCGCTACCGCCTGGAACAAGCGATGAAGGCTTCCTTGAGGCCTGGCGCCGTGTTGTAAGGCCGGCCCTGGCGGCCTTCAATCCCGAGCTGGTCATAAATTCAGCCGGGCAGGACAACCATTTTACCGATCCCCTGGCGAACATGAAGGTTACCGCTGCCGGCTACGGTAAGCTGACGGAGGAACTCAATCCTGACCTGGCCGTGCTTGAAGGCGGATATGCCGTCGAGACGGCGCTGCCGTATGTCAATTTGGCCATACTGCTGGCCCTGGCCGGCAAAGATTACAGCCACGTCATTGAACCTCAAAAAAGGGGGATCGTGTTGCGGCAATCAGATGAGGTCGACCGGGCCATCAAACGGGTTATTGGTTACTGGGAGGAAAAACTGGGACGCGAACCGCCCGGAAAAGACGAACTGTTCGCCGGCAAAGGCCTGTTTTCCCGCAGTCGCGGCATTTACTACGATACCGACCAGATATACGAACAGCAACGCGAGTCAGTCGAATACTGCCCGGATTGTCCGGGCATTTACCAGGTGGAATCGCGGGCCAAAAAGGGATGGGGGGAAAGCAGCTGGGTCTGGTGCATCTCTGTGCCGCTCTACGCCTGCCAGGCTTGCCAGGAAAAGGCTTATAAATACTGGGAACTGGAAACCACCAGTAAGAAAGACGCGGCCAGCAGGCCGGACTGGATTTATCTCCAGGATAAAAAGGGCAACCGCTACCTGAAGGAAAGAGGGTGAAAAAATGGCCAGCATCCATGTGCTAGACGAACTGACAGCCAACCAGATAGCGGCGGGCGAAGTCATCGAAAGGCCTGTTTCCGTGGTTAAAGAACTGGTGGAGAACGCTATTGACGCCGGGGCGACAAGCATTACGGTGGAAATCCGTCAGGGCGGCCTGAGTTTTGTCAGGGTAACAGACAACGGGTGCGGCATGTCCGAAGAAGACGCGCTGCTGTCCGTAAAACGACACGCCACCAGCAAAATCAAGAGCCTGGACGACCTTAATTCCCTTCAGACGCTTGGCTTCAGAGGCGAAGCGCTGCCCAGCATCAATGCCGTGGCCAGGATGGAAATACTCACCTGCGCAGCAGGCCAGGCGCTGGGTACGAGGATTAAACTGGAAGGCAACAAGCTGCTTGAGGCTGAGCCAGCCGGTTTTCCTCAGGGAACCAGCGTCACGGTGCGGGACCTGTTTTTCAATACGCCTGCCAGGAAAAAGTTCATGAGGAGCGAAAGCTATGAGGGCGGCCTGATTCACGACCTGTTGTCGCAGTTTTCACTGGGCCACCCGGACATTGATTTCCGGCTGATAAAAGACGGCAAGGAGGTCTTGAACACCAAAGGGGCGAACTCTATCCCAGACCTGATCGAGCTGCAGTTCGGGCCTGAGGCGAAGGGTGCGCTGGTTCGCATCGCAAAAGAACTGCCGCCTTACGGGAAAGTGCGGGCGTTTCTGACCGGCGCTGGTTTCAGCAGGGTCAACAGGAGAGGCATACACATCTTTGTCAACTCGCGCCGGGTCATCTCCAGGGAACTACTTGCCGCCGTAGAAGATGCTTATGAGAACATGCTTCCGGCCGGCCGTTTCCCGCTGGCGGTAATGCATCTGGATCTGCATCCTTCGCTCATCGATGTCAACGTGCACCCCAGCAAACTGGAGATCCGGCTGCGCGATCCGGCTATTGTTGCCGGCCTTTCCGCCGCGTTGAAGGAAGGTCTGCGGGAATCCAGAGAAGTACCAACAAGCCAAGTTCCCGGCTTTGTGCTTCTCGGAGGCCTTGGCGAAGGGCGGGTCTCATACAGCTACGGACGGGTCCCAGCAGCAACCGGGCCAGTACCAGCCAGGCAGGAATCGTGTAAGCAGCAGGATAACAGGGTTACTGGAGATGAAGACCTGACTGCTAACGACAAGTTTGAAACCCAGGGCACCCTGCTGAAGCGCGGGCAGATGTTTGGGGTGCAGGAGGAGGAAGCACGGGAACTGCCTGCAACCGCATACGAAGCCGGCCAGCTGCCCGACTTGAGGATCATCGGACAGCTGGCCGGGGCGTTCGTCCTGGCGGAAGGAGAAGCTGGGCTGTATCTTATCGACCAGCACGCTGCCCATGAAAGAATACTTTTTGAGCGCATGCAAAAGCAGGCGGAGTCCGGTCAACTGGGCGCCCAGGTTTTAATTGAGCCTGTTCATGTCCAACTCACCCCCCTGGAAGAAGAGACGGTCATCGAGATGATCCTTCCCCTGGCTGATCTGGGGATCATTTTGGAGCATTTCGGGACTTGCCATTACCTGCTGCGGGCCGTGCCCGCCGTTGTAAAGGGAGATCCGGACGATTTTTTCCGTTCCTTGATCCATCGCTTTTCTGCAGAAAGAAATAAAAAGCCAAATCCGGTTGATGTGCGGAAAGAGTTCATCATTCTGGCCTCCTGCCGTGGCGCAGTGAAAGCCGGTCAAAAACTCTCGGTCGAAGAAATGCGGCGCCTCATCGACGACCTGAACAGCATGTCGTGCCCTTTGGTCTGTCCTCACGGGCGCCCGGTCATCAACCTGATTTCCCATCAACAAATACTGAAAGCCTTCCGACGGTGAGGGGAGCAAACGTTTATGAACATCGCCGTAACCGCCTCCAGGGTTGAAGAAGTGGTGGAAAGCCGTGCACGGCGCATTGCCGAAGAGCTTGGCATACCCTGGATACCCAGAAACGGCCGCAGCTTGGACGCCATCAGGGCCGAGCGCCAACTCGATTACTTATTGGTGGTGGAGCGTGGAAATGTTGTCCTGAAAGGGGTTACCACCTTGAGCTGGCATCCTAGCATGGCTGTTCCCAGGATAAAGTCTTTGCGCGAAGGCGGGAAGGACCCCATGATTGAAGCAATGGCGCTGATAGAGGGAAACACCGTTCTCGATTGCACTCTCGGTCTGGGGTCGGATGCGCTGGTGGCAGCGTACGCTGTCGGTGACAGGGGGGCCGTTACTGGACTGGAAGCCAGCAAATACCTTGCTTTTATCGCCGGGTGGGGACTGCAGCACTATCGTAGCTCGAACAGGAGCCTGCAGGAAGCCATCAGACGGCTGAAAGTGGTCAACGCCGATTTCAGAGAGTACCTGAAAGACCTGGCTGACAACAGCTTCGACGTGGTCTATTTCGATCCAATGTTCAGGCATGGCCTAAAAAAATCGTCGGCCATCAATGCCTTGCGGCCGCTAGCCAAGCATGACCCCTTGACCGCGAAAGACATCCGGGAAGCGCTGCGTGTGGCCAGAAACCGCGTGGTACTGAAAGAAAACGCCAAAAGTGGCGAGTTCGCCAGGCTGGACGCCGACTTCGTCAGCGGGGGACGAAACAGCCCTGTGGCTTACGGGGTCTGGGAAAAAACCAGGAGGAATGTGTATATTTTTCCATAATGGCAACAATAGAAATATAGGTTGAAAGGAGAACGTTTTTTGCTTCCTTTGCTCGCTATCGTCGGCCCTACCGCGGCAGGAAAGTCAAAAATCGGGGTTGATCTGGCCGTTACCTTAAACGGCGAGGTGATTTCCGGAGATTCGATGCAGGTCTACCGGCATCTGGATATCGGGACGGCGAAAATCAAACCGGAAGAAATGAAAGGGATACCCCATCATCTCATCGACATCAAGGAACCGACCGAACAATTCAGCGTGGCCGAGTTCCAGAAGTTGGCCCAGGAAAAGATTGAGGAGATCGCTGCCCGCGGCAGGCTTCCGGTCCTTGTAGGCGGCACCGGCCTTTATATTCAATCGGTCATCGACAACTACAATTTTGAAGAGCAGCAGGGACCGTCAGCGTTAAGAAAAGAACTTTATGCCCTTGCCGCCGCCGAGGGGAATGAGAAGCTGCACCAGAGGCTGGCGCTCGTCGATCCGGTTGCGGCCTGGAAAATACATCAAAACGACCTGAAAAGGATCGTCAGGGCTCTCGAATACTACCACCTTACCGGCAGGCCAATTTCGGCCAACCGCGAAGGCCTGGACCGTTCGGCGATGAGAAAATACAATGCCGCCATGATAGGTTTGAGCATGGAGCGCAGCAGGCTGTATGAAGCGATCGACAAACGTGTTGACGGCATGATGGAAGAAGGGTTGCTGGAAGAAGTACGGGCCGTCCTGAAGATGGGGTACCCGCCGGACGCACCGGCCTTGAAAGGATTGGGATACAGCCAGCTTATAGCTTACCTTCGCGGAGATCTCAGTCTAAAAGAGGCAGTAGAACTGATCAAGCGCGATACAAGACGATTCGCCAAGCGGCAGCTCACTTGGTTCCGGCGCGACCCGCGCATTTGCTGGTTTTACACCGACGCTTACGCCAAAAAAGAAGACCTGCTGACTGAAATATTAGCAATAGTTGGCAGGACTATAAGAATAAATGTAGAATAATAAACTTGAATTTGAGTTTAGGAATAATGACGGAGGGACTCTGATGACCAAACAGCAGATCAACCTGCAGGACTCATTTTTGAACCAGGTACGGAAAGAAAACCTACCCGTGACCATCTACCTGATAAATGGATTCCAATTGAAAGGGAATGTCAAGGGCTTTGACAACTTCACAGTCATCCTCGAAGCAGAAGGAAAGCAGCAGCTGGTGTATAAACATGCCATCTCCACGATTTCTCCCCTTCGCCCGGTCAACTTGAACCCTGAAAACAAAAGTTGACAATAAGTCCTCCGCCAAGGAGGACTTTAATATATTCCTCAAAACGGCTTAATTATATCCTTGCCCAAGATGCACCTTTTTTTTCCCGGCGACATATCCTGTAACTGGACTTTCAGCCGGGAGGCGAAAAAAGATGGCTATCCGCTGCTTGTTCAAACAACAGGGAAACAGCAGGCTGCCGGAAATGGTGGTCAGCAAATCCCCGCCGCCGGTTTTAAAGCTGTCGGAACTGCAGGTTTTTAAAACCCAGGACGAAAATAAAAACAGCTTCCGCCGGGGACGAACCGACGAGGTCCTCAAAGAACTCGACTCGCTTATCGGGCTGGTTCCCGTGAAGAAACTGGTTTTGGAAATACGGGCTTATGTGGAAATACAAAAACGCCGAGAAAAGGAAAACCTCATCAGCGAGCCGATGGTCTTACACTCGATTTTCAAAGGTAACCCCGGTACAGGGAAAACCACTGTGGCCCGCATTCTGGGGCGTTTGTTCAAGGAAATGGAGGTATTGGAAAAGGGGCATGTGGTGGAGGTGGAAAGAGCCGACCTGGTTGGAGAATACATAGGGCATACGGCCCATAAAACGCGGGAACAAATTAAAAAGGCGCTGGGAGGCGTCCTTTTCATTGATGAGGCCTATTCGCTGGCTCGCGGCGGTGAAAGGGATTTCGGCAAGGAGTCGATCGACACCCTGGTCAAGAACATGGAAGAATACAAAGAAAACCTGGTAGTAATCCTGGCCGGGTATAAACAGGAAATGGACTGGTTTTTGGAAACCAACCCCGGCCTGCGGTCACGCTTTCCCATAATAATCGATTTCCCTGATTACACGGTGCGGGAGCTGCTGGATATTGCCCAAATAATGCTGGCCAAAAGGCAGTACCAGCTTACAGAAGAAGCAAGGTGTGAACTGGAAAAACACCTCAACAGCGCGCTGTTGAGGCGGCATGAACACAGCGGCAACGCCCGCTTGGTGCGCAACATCATTGAAAAAGCCATCAGGCAACAGGCTTTGCGCCTGGTGGGCGAAAGCAGCATAACGCGCCAAGAACTGATCGCGATCACCGCCAGCGATATTGGCAACGCTCTGGGGTGACAACCATATCGCTTATAGCGAAATTAGTAAAAGGATTGGCAACACCCGGAGAAAACGCAGAACATATATAAAAGTATAAGGCATTGATTTTATTGGTTAAGTGAGTGTTATGGATAACAGAATAGCAATTTTTGTTCCAAACCTGTTGTCATGGGATGGGAAAGAGCCGGTTATCGGCGGGCTAGAAAGGTATGTGCTAGCCCTGGCAGACCTTTTGACAGAGATGGATTATAACATTTCCTTTCATCAGTTTTCCAAAAAGGATTTTTTAAGCAAGTATTTAGACTGGCCCGTTCATGGCTATGAAACATATCCTGGACAATTTCATTTAACCATGGAACGAATGGAAAAAACTGTTTTTGATCGGGTCTTATATTCGTCCATTGTGCAACAGGTAAAGTACAGGCCTGGGTCTATCTGCATCTCCCATGGTGTCTGGTGGGAAGCCCCCGGCTCTAGTCCCAATGAGGCTAAAAAATATTATAAAAACTTCGTTATGCCTGCCTTAATCCAGGCTGTTTTAGTAATATCTTGCGATTATAATTTTCTTAATGTTGCCCGGGCTATCTATCCAGACTTGGCAAATAAAAAGGTTAGGGTTATTCCCAATTTTGTAGATCTAGAACTGTTTCAGCCGCAAAAATATGAGGAAAAGCAGAGGCTCTCGATCCTTTATCCACGACGCTTATCGTCTGAACGAGGGTTTGGGCTTGTAAAAGAAATTGTTGCCCCTCTGCTCCGGGAGTTTCCGAACTTGGAATTTCAGTTTGCCATCGACACGAACATATCTGAGAATTTAAATCTTTTTCATGTCTGGCGAGAAAAAGAAACTTACAAGGAACGGCTGCTTTATTGCCATCCTAATTTTCAAGAAATGCCAGCCGTTTATGCCGCTGCCGACATCGTGGTAATACCCAGTCTTTATTCGGAGGGAATGAGTTTTTCCTGTCTTGAAGCCATGGCTATGGGGAAGGCAGTTGTCGCTACCAATGTGGGAGGCCTTACGAACATAATCATCGATGGTTATAACGGTCTATTAATAGATCCGTCCAGTGAGACACTCTATTATGCTTTGCGTTACCTGCTTAATAATCCGCATGAACGTTCCAGGCTCGGTTTAAATGCCTTCTCCACAGCTCAAGCTTTCAGCCGAAAGAACTGGGAGGCTCGTTGGCGCTTTTATATTGAGAATATATATCCTATCGTATAAAAATCAACTGTTGAAAACGGGTGGGTAATGATGCCAAAATTAACCGCTATGATGGTTGTTCGCAATGAGGCTGAACGCTATTTACAACGTTGTCTGCAATCTCTAACAGAACTAGCCGATGAAATTATTATTCTCGATGATGCCTCTACTGATAGCACGCCGGATATCTGCAGAAGCTTTCCGACGGTTAGACTGCATGAGAGAAAGCATTCCATCTTTTTGCAAGACGAAGCAGTTTTACGTCGGGAACTATGGGAACGAACTATAGCCAGTAATCCAGAATGGATCTTAGCCATTGACGCTGATGAATTTCTTGAAAGCAGAGCGGTAAAGGAATTGCCCTATTTACTAAAGCAAAAATATTATTCAGCCATAAGTTTTCGTCTATTCGATTGCTGGGCCAGTGAGGACTATTACAGAACAGATGGCTTTTGGAACCCCTGGTTAAGAGGATTTATTATATATGTCGTTAAATACCAGCCCGGCCTTAGTTCCGAGTGGCCGCCTCTAAAATTTCACTGCGGGCGGTTTCCCCTGTCTTATCGGAAACAGCCTCACCTGGAAAGCGATTTGCGAATTAAACATTTGGGCTGGGCCAAACAAGAAGAAATTCAGGCTAAATACCAGCGGGCTGTGGACCGAGATCCAACTTGTGTCTATATGAGCAGGGAACATTATGAAAGCATTGTCTGGCCGCAAGAAAAAATTACTTTGAGAAAATGGGTGGAACAAGCACAAGACTTGTAACATAGTATATCAAGCAACTACTCAAATTTATGGGAGGGAGCATAAGACTATGCCATTTACGATAAGTGCAACCAACGCAAACAACAGTGCGGGAACAGCGGATGTTGCGCTAACGCTAAGTCCAACAACAGCCCTTTTCTCCCCAGCCAACCTTGTTCCCGGCCAATATGTGGGCTCACCGGAATTAGCCGTAGCAAACTCAGGGGACGTAGATCAATTCTATTATATTTTTGCCGACTGGAAGGCCGGGGGGACTACAACAGAACCTGAAGCCCAGATTCTGGCTGATCGGATTAATATCTGGATCCAGGCTAGCCCAAGTACTGTTTTATATGATGGTTCTATTTCCGGTTTAATCAATCAACCGGCCTCGGGGCGTCTACTGATTTCACCCCAGGATGATTTGTTGAAATTTGTAGTACGTCTCCCTAGCACAGTTGGTAATATTGTCCAAGATCTTGAACTTGACGTTGACCTTGTTTTCGTTGCACAGTCCTCACCTCAAGTTTAGCCCGCCAAATTGGCATATCTATTCCCGTGGCTAATAAAATTTACAATAGCCTGGCTTAAGCCGGGCTATTGTAAATAAATTGTAATTATCTTAATTATATATTTTAAGATCAAAATTAAGGATGGTGTTATAATGGCCACGAAAAAAGTTGCATTATTAACAACTAATTTTTATCACCCTACACAGGAAAGAATAATTATGGGTGGGGCAGAACGTTATCAGGTAGACCTTTGTCGGCTGTTGCGGGATCTAGGATATCATGTGGAAGTTTGGCAGATAGGTGAAGGGTGGGTTAGAGAATTTGACGGGGTCAAAATCCGGAGCATACCGGTAAATAAAAGTCAGTTCAATACCTACCCTGAACTTAATGCGGCCTTTTATGAAAATTCTATGTCTTTTGATTACGCAATATATTTTATTCTTCCTCTTGCTTACCCAATGGCCAGGGAGAAGAGTATCGCCATAAGCCACGGCATATTTTGGGATTGGCCCGGCTTTGAATTAGTAGCCGGACGTCAGGAAGACCGTAACGAATGGTTGAGGCGGATGGATATCGCTCTTTCAGGTCCGTTAAAATTTGTTTCAGTAGATACTAACACTATAAATTTCTTCAATGCTACTCTGCATAATTATTATTATAAATGGGAGTATATTCCCAATTACGTTGATACGGAAATGTTCCACCCGCTTGAAGAGGAGGGGAACGATGACAAAGTACGTATCTTGTTTCCGCGCCGTTTAGTGCCTGTTCGCGGAGTAAACGAAACAATGCGGGCGGCAGAAATACTGACTGCTCGTTATCCCTGGATTGAGTTCCACTTTTGTGGACGGGGTCATGATGACAAGACCGAGATGCTTATGTCGGAGTGGATTACTACTCAGGACCGTTGCTTTTATTACTGGAAGAATTTTGAGATGATGCCCGAGATATATCAAAAAGCTGATATTGTTCTGATTCCTTCCCGCTCCACAGAAGGAACAAGCTTGGCCGCCCTTGAAGCAATGGCATGTGGTAAGCCTGTCATCGCCGGTTTGGCAGGCGGTTTGTGTGATATAGTGTTACAGGGTTATAATGGATATTTAATTAAACCGACAGTAGAAAACCTTGTTTTCACCATCGAAGAATTGGCTAGGGATAAAACTAAGAGGAAGCTCATGGGAAAACGCGGTAGAGAAATTGCTTTATCTTTTAACAAAAAAATATGGGAAGAACGTTGGGCCAAGGTTTTGTGTGAGGTCTTTCGTTAGACAAAAGAGATTTAGGTCAGATAAGTTGGTGTCAAACTATGGCTTTTACATCTACTAGTGTAGCAAATAAAGGCAATAAATTTCGCATCCTCTTCCCACGGTCAACTATTAGGGTAATAATGCAGGAATACGTTGCCTTTACTATATTGGAAAAAGTCTTAATGTTAATTCCCGCCTGGCCATCCCAACCATTAACTTTTGTAGAAAAGACGATTTCAAATGACTATCAGGGAAATGGGAAGCTTAATATAGAGGTTATTTCGGTAGAAACAGTTTTAGAGTCGTTTTACAGAATATCCGAAAACCACCTGCAGATATTTACCCATGATTTGCCTAAACAAATTCTTTCTTGTAGGACAAAGGATCTGAGCTTAATACAGCGATTTATTCCTGACCCTTCCGGTGTGCACAATTTGGCTATAGCTATCTATAACTACAATGTGGAAGTTACGTATCTTAATTCTATGGGTATGATTAAACAAGTTTCTCTTAATTCTGGAACACGTCATGAGCAGATTTTTATCAGGTCATCAAGAGGAAGACTAAATGTGTCAATTAATCTGGCTTGTATTTATAAGGACTTCACTATGTTAGTAGAGGATAGCAAAAGTACGGCGTACATTAAAAGAATTCCTCACATTAGGCCAATACGCCTGTGGTTAAAGGCAAAATCAATAAAATAAACTTGGAGATCATCGACCAAGGCTTGATGAAGGAACAGACCCTGAGAGACCGAGCTGATATAGTGGCTAGAGCCGTTGAAATATACACAGCTTTAAGCCAGGTGGGCATAATACCGCTATTAATATGGTCATTGATGCTAATGAGGCCGGGAATTCTACTTTGCTGATGATGTTGATGGGCGTTCCGTTTCCGGATAGTGGGGAAGTCCTGGTTGTGGAGATATGTTCGGGTAACAAAAAAGACATTACCGATGGTGCGCCAGAGATTAGGAAGGTTTTTCAGGGCCCTGATGATCAGTAAAAAGAAGGCGAAATAACTGCAGACGGAACCACAGAGGAGATCTTGGCATGCCAATTGCTGCCAATCCCAGCTCCAATGTAGTAGGCCAGGCACGGAAATGTTTTTCGGCAAGTAGTCATCGTCTGGCAAACGAAATGGATACAGTTGCATATATTGTTTTTCTTATTGTAGAAAGGCCAAAGACGATATAGAATCATAATAAAGGCTTAAGAAAGGGCTGAGCCTGGCGCCATGTCGTACATGATCATCGGGACGGCCGGACACATCGACCATGGGAAGACTTCGCTGGTAAAGGCCTTAACCGGTATTGACCCCGACCGGCTGAAAGAAGAAAAAGAGCGAGGCATAACCATAGAGCTTGGCTTTGCCCACCTGACGCTGCCGTCCGGCAGGGAGATCGCGTTTATCGATGTGCCAGGCCATGAGAAGTTTGTGAAAAACATGCTGGCAGGAGTGGCAGGCATAGACTTGGCCCTGTTGGTAGTGGCGGCCGATGAAGGCGTCATGCCTCAAACCAGAGAACACTTGGATATACTAAAGCTCCTGGAAATAAGCAAGCTGATAGCCGTCATTACCAAAACGGACCTGGTAGAGCCGGAAATGATTGAGCTGGTCGTTGATGATATTGAGGAATTGTTAAAAATAGCAGGATATCATGACGTGCCCGTGGTAAAGACTTCGGCGGTAACAAAAGAGGGACTGGACCAATTAGTGGAGTTAATTGATAAAATTGAAAAAGAGAGCAGCAGCTCAAACAAGGATTGCGCATATGCCAGGCTGCCTGTCGATCGGGTGTTCAGCATCAAGGGCTTTGGCACGGTGGTCACCGGCACGTTATTTAACGGCGAGATTCAGGTCGGCGATGCCCTGGAAGTCGCAACTAAAGGTATTTCAGCGCGCGTCAGAAATATCCAGGTCCACCATCGACCGGTCAGGAAAGCTATTAAGGGTCAGCGGGCGGCTTTAAATCTCAGCGGTGTGGATGTGTCCGGGCTGGAGAGGGGAGATGTGCTGTCAACGCCCGGTTGGCTGGCGCCGGCTACTCGCCTTGATGCCACCTGCAAGCTGCTTGATAGTTCTCCCGTGGTATTAAAAAGGATGACCCGCGTCCGTTTCCACCAGGGAACAAGAGAAACCCTGGCCCGTATTATTCCTTTGGACCGGGAAGAAATAGCGCCGGGAGACGAGGCGTTTGTTCAACTGGTATTGGAAGAACCGGTGGCTGTAGTTCGAGAGGACCGGTATATCATCAGGAGCTATTCTCCGGTTACTACCATTGGCGGCGGCAGGGTTCTGGAACAAAGGGCCTCCCGGCATAGCAAAAAAGAAAGAGACCTTGTGCGCAGGCTGCAGGTGAAAGCCTCAGGGGATGAAACCGGCATTATCAAACTGTTTATCGAGGAAAAAAAAGGATTCTGCAGTATCGAAGAAATAAGCCGGTATATGAATTTGACCAAGGATAAGGTGGAGGAAGTCATTTTTTCCCTGGCGGAAAAGGGTGAGGTTGTAGTTTGCCAGGTGGGGGATGAACAGGCGTTTATCGATCGCCAAACAATAACCGCCTGGGAAGAGAGCATAGCCGCAGAAATTGCTCTTAACCGGGAAAATAATCCTCTGGAGCCCGGCGTGAGCAAAGAAGTCCTGCGGGCTAAATACTGGCCAACCTGGTCGGCAAAAGAGTTCAACGCTCTGGTAGGTTATTGGACAACGACGCACAAATACCAACTGGCGGACAATAATTACCTTGCCCCCTACGGGTACAGGCATGAACTGGACGGTACACGGGCCAAATGGATTGAACAAATAAAAGATATATACACCGCCAGTAAATGGCGGATCCCTGAATGGCACGAAGTGCTGCAACAGGCCGGAATTGATGGGAAAAGCGGCAGTCAGCTTTTACACCACCTGGTCCGAACCCAAAAATTGATCAGCATCGGCAGCGATTTGTACCTCTGGCACGACCTGCTGAACGATTTGACCGACAGGCTGGCCGAGTGGTTTGAACGGGAAAATGAACTAACGGTGGCCCAGTTCAGGGATTTATTGAATACTTCCCGCAAAATTGCCGTACCGTTATTGGAATATTTGGATGCCGCCAAATACACGTCAAGAACAGGCGACGTGCGGACCAAAGGCGTCCGGTTGCCGGCCAAAAGAAAACATGACGGTTAAGGTTTCAGCCCAATATTAGTATTTTCGGGAGCGGATTGCGACTGGTGTTGCGCCTGGTCTTCAAAACCAGTGCGGCGAAGCGACCCTTCGCTGGGTGGGTTCGATTCCCACACGCTCCCGCCATTAAAACGGTTGAGGTGTTTATTTATATATATTTATATATTAAATTTATATATTAAAGAAAGCTGCGCTGCGAAAGAGAAGAGAAGACATATGATGTTAGCTGCTCTGGTATTAGGGTGGGCGGTAATTTATGCTGATAGGACCTGCCTTTATCCACTGCTTTCGGTTATCGCCCGCGACATTGGCCTTACTTCAACCCAGGCCGGGGCGTTGACCAGCACATATTTTTTGTTATACGTGATCATGCAAATACCGGCCGGGGTCATCGGCGATCTAGTGGGGCGTAAAAAGGTTTTGCTGGTAATGATTTCCGTTTCCGCAATCGGGCTGTTTGGCCTGGGAGCGCTGGGAACCAGTTACCCTTTGCTGCTCCTTTTTGTTGCATTGCATGGATTCGGCGCCGGCGGTTACTACACATCTTCCTACGGAACGATGTTCCAGCTGGTCAACCCTGAGCGAAGAGGCATCAGTTCTTCGATTATCGCCGTCGGCATGGCGTTCGGATTGCTGGCAGGGCTCGCCCTTAGCGGGCTTGTTTATGAAACCGTGAATTCCTTCAGGGCTACTTTTATCCTGATGGGCTTGCCGACCTTGGCCCTGGTGGCCCTGTTTTATTTTTCAGTCCCGGACACACGCGGTGATGTCCAGGCCGGTTGGGAACAATACAAGAGCATACTTATGAACAAACAGATCTGGCTGATAAACCTGGCCACGTTCACCGCCCTGTACGGCTTCTGGGTGGCAGTGTCCTGGGGACCGACTTTCCTTCAGGTCGAACGAGGCTTTTCAATGCTGCAGTCAGGGCTTTTTACCGGTCTGACAGCCCTGACGGCAGTACCGGCCGGGCTTCTTTGGGGCAGGCTGTCAGATCTGATGGGGAGGAAGACGGTAGCGCTTATAATCATGCCCTGTGCCGCGGCAAGCCTTCTCCTGTTGTCAGAGGTGAAAAGCGCGGGCGGGGTCACAGCGGTGTTTTTGGTTTACGGCCTTTTTGCCAACTCAGCTTTTTGCCCGGTGATGGTGGCCTGGGTGGCCGATATCGTCAATCAGCGTCATCCCGGTTGCATGGGTGCGGCGGCAGGGCTGCACAACAGCGCAATAATGACCTCGGCCGTTATTGCTCCGCTGGTTTCCGGTTTTCTCAGAGACCTCACGGGTTCTCTCCAGCCGGCTATCCTGGTGGGAAGCGCAATGATCCTGGCCGGGATGATGCTGGTATTTCTAATGCCGAAAAGTCATAAGCCATATCTCGAGGACAAAGGGGAATTTCATGAAGGATTTCACTAAGCTCCTGCAGGAATCTTACGGTGTTGAAAGCGAAATAATATCGCTGTTGGAAAGGTCGGCAATGGACTGTGAACCTTTTTTCAGGAAAATATCGGACGTGGTTGAATACAACCAGCTAAAAGTGCTACGGTCGTTTCAAAAGCACGGCATTTCCGATTTCCACCTGAACGGATCCACCGGCTACGGTTACGGCGATGCCGGCCGAGAGGCGCTGGAAAAGATTTATGCCGATGTTTTTCGCGCCGAGCAGGCTATTACCCGCCTGCAGATTGTTTCCGGCACCCACGCGATTGCTGTGGGGATGCTGGGAAATCTGAAACATGGCGACGAACTGGTCCTGGCAACAGGTCGTCCTTACGACACCTTGCTCAAAATAATCGGCGAGGGCGGGGAGGAGGGAACGCTGGCCGGGTGCGGGGTGAGCTGTCACGAAGTGCCGCTAAGGCGGGACGGCGGAATCGACCTGGACAGTCTAAGAAACTGTATTAACCCGCGCACCAGGATGGTATTTTTCCAACGCTCACGCGGGTACTGCTGGAGGCCTTCGTTTTCAGTTCGGGAACTCGGCGAGGCCATCTCAACGGTAAAATCGCTGCGTCAGGAAATCATCTGCTTCGTCGACAACTGCTACGGCGAATTCGTTGAACTGTCCGAACCTGGCGAAGTAGGAGCAGACCTTGTTGCCGGCTCGCTGATCAAGAACCCCGGCGGCGGCCTGGCGTTGACCGGGGGTTACCTGGCCGGAAAACGCGAATGCATCGAACGGGCGGCGGCCCGATTGACTGCGCCTGGCATCGGAATGGATGTGGGAGCAAGTTTAGATTTTAACCGGAACGCGTTCCAGGGCCTGTTTATGGCCCCCCTGGTGGTCGGCGAAGCGTTGAAAGGCGCCGTGCTGGCGGCAAGGTTTTTTCAACTGCTCGGGTTTGAGGTCCTGCCATTGTACGATGAACGGCGGACAGATATAATACAAGCAGTACGGCTGAACGGCAAACAACTTATGAAGGCTTTCGCCAGAGGGATTCAAAAAGCCTCGCCTCTGGATTCGCATGTTTCTCCGGAACCTGCGCCCTTGCCTGGTTACAGGCATGAAGTAATAATGGCCGGCGGGACCTTTGTGCAGGGCTCATCAATCGAGCTCAGCGCCGACGGCCCCGCTCAGCCCCCTTACGTCATTTACCTGCAAGGAGGCCTTTCTCTGGCGCATGTTAAAATCGGGTTAGCCCTGGCCGCCCAGGAAATGAAAAAGGCAGAGCCGGACATAAGGCCGTAGAATTAACATAGAATAGAAAAGGATAATATAGGTTATGGAAAGGCCAAAAGAACAGAAGGGGGTGTTTAAGTTTGCCTAAGACAAAGGTGGCGGTTCTTTTCGGCGGCCGTTCGGGGGAACATGAGGTATCCCGTAATTCCGCCTTTTCTGTGGCTCAAGCATTGAAAGGCTCATATGAGGTGTTGCCCATAGGAATAGCAAAGGACGGCCAATGGTACGGGCCGGTCAAAATTGACGAAATACCGGTTTTTACTCCTGAAACATACCAAAACAAGGCCGTAACAATTTTGCCCAACCCGCAGAGCGGAGGAACGATCTACACTCTGCCTGACCTGGAGCCGATAACCAGGGTGCAGGTGTTTTTTCCGGTCTTGCACGGAACCTTCGGTGAAGACGGTACGCTCCAGGGATTGCTGGAAATGGCGGAGGTGCCGTATGTCGGCGGCGGGGTGCTTGCTTCCGCCCTGGGAATGGATAAGCTGCTGATGAAGGCGGTGTTTGCTCAGGCCGGTCTCCCGCAAGTCCAATACCTGGGATTTTTGAGGAAAGAAATTATGGAAAAAGGGGGGGAGGTGGCCGACAGAATAGAAAAAACCCTTGGCTATCCCTGTTTTGTTAAGCCGGCCAATCTCGGCTCCAGCGTAGGCATTTCCAAGGTCAAGAACAGGAACGAACTGTATGATGCCCTTGATTTGGCCGCTCAGTACGACCGCAAGGTGATTGTTGAGCAGGGCGTGGATGCCAGGGAAATTGAGATAAGCGTTTTGGGCAACGACACCCCTGTTGTTTCCGTCCCGGGTGAAATTGTGCCCTGCAATGAGTTCTACGATTATAACGCCAAGTACGTTGACGACCGTTCCGAGCTTATTATTCCAGCCAGGCTGGACGAGGAGCAGGCAAGAAGCATCCGGGAGATCGCCCTGGCTGCCTACAGGGCAATTGACTGCGCCGGCCTGGCCAGGGTAGATTTTTTCGTCGAGAAGAAGACCGGCCAGGTCTTAATCAATGAGATCAACACCATGCCTGGCTTCACGAGCATAAGCATGTATCCAAAAATGTGGGAGCATACGGGGTTACCTATGCCTGATCTGGTGAAAAAATTAGTGGAACTTGCCCTGGAAAGGAGAGAGGAGTCCAGCTTGAGCCTTCGCACTTACCAGCGGCGAGCTTGATGCCGGCGTAATACGCAGATAAGCTTAGTACTTCAATACCTCACAATACCTTAATACTTCCTCATCAGGCCGACCACTTTGCCCAGAATCCGTAAATCCTGAGCGATGATTGGTTCGTAATTCTCATTTTCCGGCTGCAGGCGTATATGCCGTTCTTCCTTATAAAATCGTTTGACAGTCGCTTCGTCGTCCAGCAGGGCCACGACAATGTCACCGTTTCTGGCGATGTCCTGCTTCCTGACGATCACCAGATCGCCATCCAGTATCCCGGCATTGACCATACTGTCTCCTTGGACCCTTAACATGAAGGTTTCGCCCGGTTCGGCGAATTCCGGCGGCAACGGATAAGTCTCCTCGATGTTTTCCACCGCCAAAATTGGGGCTCCGGCCGTAACACGCCCCACAAGAGGCACTTCGACTACCTCCTTGTTTGGCTTGAAATTACGATCAATTATTTCAATCGCCCGTGGCTTTGTCGGGTCCCGCTTGATGTAGCCCTTGCTTTCAAGCTGGTTCAAATGGCTGTGGACCGTGGAACTGGAATTTAAACCTACCGCCTCGCCAATTTCACGCACGGCAGGAGGGTACCCCTTGGTCTTAATTTCCTTCTTGATAAATTCCAATATTGCTAGCTGACGTTCGGAAAGGTCGTTTGACATTGCATTCCCTCCCAATACCCGGTTGTTCCATACAAAATTATACCATAAACAGCCAGCAATGCAAACATTTGTTCGTTTTTTTGATAAAAACCTGTTGACATCCAAACATTTGTTCGTTATATTTATATCAGGAGAACATGTGTTTGGGGTGTAAACAATGCGAAAAACAAGACGTCGTGCATACCGCCGGAAAATTTCTGCGGCACTTTGCATTTTGCTGCTTGTCCTTGCCACGTTCACCATATTATTGTTTGTTATTCCTCCAATAAAAATAGAAGCCCATGAACCCGTTGACTTTGTTACAGTTATTGTTGAGAAAGGAGATTCTTTGTGGAAAATAGCGGATAGATATGACAACAATAAAATGGACCTCCGCAAGTATATTTATGTAATCGAGAAATATAACAACCTGGATGACAGGGCGCTTCAACCAGGCCAGCGAATTATTTTGCCTGTATACGAATGAACTAAGAATTTGCCCTGTGCATTGTAAAGCAAAGTAAGATATAATAAACTTAATAATGTTGATATTTATAGCGAAATGAGTTGATGTTCTTGGCCGCAAAACTCTGTCAATTGGATGAAAGAAAGATCTGTGATAACTGCCATGAATGCCTGTACTGTGACCTTGACCCGCAAAAATTATGCGATAACTGCGGCGAATGCCTTGATGAAGCTGATTACCGGGCGATAAGAATCATAGGCATCATAACCGATGAGAAGGAAGCCGCAAAATACCGCAAATGAAATCCAGCTGTTGTTTTGTCCGTTTAATTACTTCCGATAATAGACATTATGTAAACTAATTAAATAAAACCAACCTCTGCTTAAAGGAGACCTGAACTCGTTGGAAAAGGTTATAACCCTTGAAATGCATTACCACCGGCCTGATGCTGTTTCAGTAGTTCTTAACGGCAACCAACAATCTCCCGGCGATGAAGCCTTTGCCGAAATGCTCCTTTTTTGCCTATTTACTTTGAGGGTGATGTTGAATCTGGGTCGTGATTACGAAAATGCAAATTCGCTGGCTGCAGTCTTGTCCGGAGCCTTCAAGCCGCTGCGCACGTTGACTGATAATGATTATCCCAATGTGGCGAAACTTGTACCGTATCAAGGTTCTCCTGGCCCCGAAACAATAAAGGCCATCCTGAAGTATGGAGACGATATTGTTTTCGAGCTGGAACCGAAAAATTTTGATATTTTTGGAAAAGAGATTGAGTATTACGCTATAAACTCTGTGTTGGTATTCCTAAAATACCTCGTGGGGATGCGTCAGGACAGCGGGATTTACTGCGAGGCTATCCTTCGGGCGGCACAGGAATGTTCCAGGAGATATTATCAGGAACGTTTGACCGTTGACAACTTTCTCCTGAACGCCTTACTGGTCGCAAATTCGTGTTTCAGGCCTATACGGGAAAGCCAGTTGACCAGCGGTCTTTTTATGAGCCGGGCAACAAAAGCAAACAATAATGGTAGTTAATACAAGAAGCGCCTTCGACACGCTTCTTGTTTTTGTCTACCTATCCGCCAAATTATTAAATTCTGTTTAATTTTATTTTATTAAAAGGATTTTTAATCCTTATGAACGAAATACCATTAAAAAAACATCAAACAATTGTTATATTAAAAATCCATTATTTTATTTTCGATATTGGAATTGGAGGAAAACGGCATGTTTGATTTGAACCATCTTTCGGCATTGGCCGAGCAGTTCATAGCTTCCAGTCCGCTGAACGTCGTAAAGGATTTGCGGAATATGGTCATCTGGGAAGCGCCCATTTTTGCCGCAGCGTCGGCGGATGATCCTCTGTTCATAAAATTAAAGGACCCAGATGTAATTGGACCCCACCATCTTACGCCGCAGGAATGGCTTCCTGAGGCTCGCTCGGTGATATGCTACTTTCTCCCCTTTTCTTCTGATGTTCGCAAGGCTAACTACGGAAAAGGTTTCCCGGCCCTGGAATGGGTATATGGACGCGTTGAGGGCGAGAGCTGCAATGATGCGCTGCGAAGGTTCCTGTGCGGCGCAATAGAAAAATCCGGAGGGAAAGCCGTAGCTCCAGTCCTCGACCCTCGTTTCAAAGTGGTCGACGAATTCAGCAGCAATTGGTCCGAACGCCATGCTGCGTTCATTGCCGGACTTGGAACATTCAGCCTGACCAGGTCTCTCATCTCTCGAAAAGGCTGTGCCGGCCGGTACGGAAGCGTGATAACCGATCTGAAACTCGAACCGACCCCGCGTCCGTACAAAGACGTCTATGAATACTGCAAAAAATGCGGGGTCTGTATACCTCGCTGCCCTGTTGATGCCATCACGCTGGATAAAGGTAAAGAAAACCTTCCCTGTGCGCAATTTTCGCTGCATGAAACCGGCGCAAGATTTTCCCCGCGTTATGGCTGCGGCAAATGCCAAACGGCAGTCCCTTGCGAAAGCAGGATCCCGTAACTTATCAGCCGTCTTTTCTCAAATACTTTAAAGCAACAAGGATCAGGTAAATGGCCAAAAGTACCAGCAGAGTTCTGATGGCGAAATTCAGCGCATAGTTCTCAATTCCGCTTAAAAAAACCGGAAAGACGAACAGAATGAACAGGATTGAAACCACCAGTAAAAACAGTCTGGTTCTTCGGTTCAAGCGCTATCCACACCCTTATTATCAGTACTTTATTATTAATTATTAAAATTAGACAAACTGCCGCCTGCGGCGCCATAGGGACATCTTAATCTTAATGATGAAATTTCAGGGCAACCCGAATTATCCTTGGCAAGCCTTTTGCTGAAAGAATGCCAGCCGTTTCAGAGCAGCGAGCCTGTCGGTGGATCCCATTTTTGCTTTTTGCAAGGCTGTTTCCAAAGCTTCAATCGAATGCTCGTATTCTTTGCGCCGGACGGGAAAAGGGATCCCGTCCTTTCCGCCATGGGCAAACGCATAACGAACCGGGTCCTGGTAAGAAGGTTTGACCCCATGCGTTACTTCCGCCACCATGGCCAGAGCCCTCAGGGTACTGGCTCCGACACCGGGAGTTTCCAGCAGGTTTTCGTAATACTTAGGCGGCCGTTCATAAAGCTTGTATAGAACCTTGTTCAAATGTGCCTGGCGAGGTATACCGTGTCCTGCAGGCATCATCATCTTGATCAGCTTTTCAGGCTTCTCACTGCACAGTTCAACCGACGCCGTCCTCACCTTGACGTTTTCTTGAGAAACCAGGTTCAGCACGTCCTTTTCTTTGGCCCCGCAGATCCCCGCGTGCGGTTCTTCGACGAAACTCTTGACTTTATCGCTTAGCCAGTGATACCTACGAGCATACCGATTGGCTTCATTCATGCCCTGTTGGACGACAGCCCATCTTCCGTGCCGGTCAAAGACGAAGAAATGATGATACAGCTGGTACCCATCCTGCACGGCAGCCGAATCAACTTTTGCCGCCAAGCGGCTTGCACGCTGCAACGCTTCGCAACTGGCAGATAGCCCGTATCTTTCTATAGCCAGCTCTATTTCGTGCGGCGTCTGGCGCGAGACCCTCCCCTTCCCCCCTGCCAGGAAAAGGCCCAGTTCTCCTTGCATTTCGGCGGTCCCTTCTTTTATCGCTCCGCACAATACGGTAGTTAGGCCTGAAGAATGCCAGTCAAAGCCAAGAACACAGCCCAGGGTCTGAAACCAGACCGGGTCCGACAGCCTGTTCAACACCTCTGCCGTCCCGTATTCATAAACGATTACCTGGATTATGGCTGCGCCCAGCCTTTTCATCTTTTCAAACAGCCACGGGGGACAATGCCCACCGTGAAGCGGGACAAGGGCAACGCCAGTTCGCATGTCTCCCTCCCTGTTCGGTGTCCTGGCCAGTCAGTTTTAACAATATAATAATAGAACAATTGTTCGCTTTTGTAAAGCTTATTTCTTATCCGCATTCTCCCTGCAGGACCTGATAAGCCGAAGGGAACGGTTTTAGCGCCCTGTCCAGGATGCCGTGCAGATAAGCCAGCAAAACCCCATAATTTACCACTGGTATGCCTCTATTTTTTGCTTGCTCGATGCGATAAATCATCTGACGGCGGTTGATCATGCAACCGCCGCAGTGAACGATAAGCCTGAAGGAATCCAGGTCATCTGGATAGCCGGTACCGCTAGACCACTGAAAATCCAGCTCCCCGCCCGCATGCCGGCAAAGCAGGCGTGGGATTTTGACCCGGCCGATGTCGTCGGCCTGGGTATGATGAGTACATGCTTCCGAAATCAATACCCTATCACCGGGTTTAAGCGCTTTTACCACTTTAATTCCTTTCACCATTTCCGCCAGGTCAGCTTTGAAACGGGCAAAAAGTATAGAAAACGAAGTCAGCGGTACATCGTCGGGAGTTTCCGCAGCCACCCTGGGAAAAGCCTGTGAGTCGGTTATGACCAGGCGAGGCTTTGTTTTAAGCCGGCTCAGCGCTTCTACAAGCTCAGTTTCTTTCACTGTCACGGCGATGGCATTATTATCTAGCAGATCCCTGATTGTCTGGACCTGGGGAAGGATCAACCGGCCCTTGGGAGCAGCCAGGTCTATAGGCACCACCAGCAGGCACATATCACCCGGTCCGATCAAATCACCGACCAGCGATGGTTTTTCAAAATCAGAGGGAGCCAGGCGGATAATCTCTTCTTTAAGCCGGTCAATCCCCGCTCCGGTTTTCGCACTCACCTCGATCAACGGAAGGCCCAGCTCGTTTTCCATTTCTTGCAAACGGCTGTTCAAGGACCCGCCGATAAAGTCAACCTTGTTCAACACCCCGATTATGGGGATTTTTTTGGCCTCGATGCTGTTTTTAAGTTCCCGGACATAACCTGTGACCCCCTGCACGGGTTCGACTACCAGCAGAGCCAGGTCGGTTTGGTTAAGGACCTCGTACGTTTTTTTGATCCTCAATCCTCCAAGCGGTCCCTGGTCATCTATTCCCGCCGTGTCGATGATCATGCAGGGGCCAATGGGGAGTATCTCCATGGCTTTGAAGACAGGATCGGCCGTTGTCCCCGGCACGTCGGAGACAAGTGCAACGGGTTGATTGGTCAAGGCGTTGATCAGGCTTGATTTTCCGGCATTGCGCATGCCAAAAATGGCGATGTGCAGGCGGTTTGCTTTCGGTGTTTCCTGCATTGCCCGGTCACCTCAGAAATATAAGTCTCGTTGACCTTGTTCAATGGCTTGCAGCCGTTCTACTGTTTTGCGGCGTATTTCCGGGTTTTCAATCATATTCAGGTGTTCGGCGATGGTTTTTTCACCCATTGCCTTCAGCTCAGGGTTGGCGTAATCTTCGAGAAACTCCTTGAATGTCAGTATAGCGTTGGGTTGGCAGACATTGCCGATCTGTCCCGTTTTGGCCAGGGCCATAAAGCGGTCCCCTGTGCGCCCGCTTCGGTAACATGCCGTGCAATAGCTGGGAATATACCCGCTCTGGCAAAGGCTATACAGCATTTCTTGCGGCGTCCTGGTGTCCTCGATGGCAAACTGCGCAGTATCGATGCTTTTCTTGCCCTGGGCCTCCAAACTGTAGCCGCCTACGCCGGTGCAGGACCCCGAGCTTATCTGGCTGATGCCCAGTTCCAACAGTTCATCGCGAAAGCCGGGGCGCTCCCGGGTGGAAAGTATCATCCCGGTATAAGGGACCGCCAGCCGCAATACGGCGATGATTTTGCGAAAAGTCCGGTCATCGACAAGGTAAGGGTAATTGTGCAGGCTGACACCTTCCGCCGGCCGCAGGCGCGGAAAGGAAATAGTATGCGGGCCTACCCCGAAGGCAGTTTCCAGGTGCCGGGCATGCATAATCAGACCCATCGCCTCGAACCGGTAATCATAAAGGCCAAAGAGCACCCCCAGCCCTACGTCGTCTATTCCAGCCTCCATCGCCCGGTCCATGGCTGTCAAATGCCAAAGATAATCTGATTTTGGCCCCTTCCTGTGCACTTGCCGGTAGGTCTCGTGGTGGTAAGTTTCCTGGAACAAAACATAGGTGCCGATGCCTGCAGCTTTAAGCTTGCGGTAGTCTTCCACCGTGGTGGCGGCAATGTTAACGTTGATCCGGCGAATGGCGCCTTTGTTTTCCTGGACCTTGTAAATGGTTTCCATAGCCGCAGTCACGTAGTCAATAGGGCAGACTTCGGGATGCTCGCCTGTTTCTAGCGCAATGCGCTTGTGTCCCATCGCTTCTAGAATGCGCACCTCTTCGGCGATCTCTTCCATGGTCAGCTTGCGGCGTGCCATTTCTTTGTTTCCGCAGTTATAGCCGCAATAGCTGCAGGCGTTCACGCAATAATTGCTGATGTACAGCGGCGCAAACAACACCATCCTTTTGCCGTAGATCCTCTCTTTGATCTCCCTGGCAACGGCAAACACCATTCGCAGCAGGTCCTCGTCTTCAGTCTGGATAAGAGCTGCTACTTCCCATGGTTCAAGGCCTTTGGCTTGGCGGGCCCGTTCAATAATCCCCTCTATCTCCTGGGACGGAAGATTCCTGCTGTTTTCAAGCAGCGACCAGATTTCATCCTCATTGATAAAATCGGTGTTCTCTATCGTCATGGTTTAAACCTCCCTGGTATTTTTATTTCGATCTACAGTGCAGTTGTTCTTATGTGAGGCGTGAGGCAAACAGCCCATGCCCGTGATCTTGGGCTATGCTTCGTCCCAACCGGATGACAAGCGTTTTCAGCTTATTGTAGGCATTATCGACCTGCGCTTTTTGCGGGTAGATCTCATAATGTTTACGGTATGCAGCCGGTGTCAGGCTTGCCATCAGCACATTGGCCCCCCACTCCAGACCGAGCCTGTAGCCTTCCGGGTTCAAGCAACCCAGGGCCGTGGTTGCCGGCAGGTGAGCCCAGGGAATAACCAGCCGGGCCAGGGCAAGCACCTTCAGGCTCAAGCTAGCATCAGGGGCCGGATGAGCGGCTAAAGCCGTGCCAGGGTGCGGTATAAACGGGCCAATCCCGGCCATATCCAGCTGCAAATCTCTCATCAGCAGCAGGTCTTCTGCCAAAACGCCGGTATCCTGATATGGAAGACCGACAATATTGCCGGACCCCACCTGGTAGCCAAGACCGCGCAAATCACGCAGGCAGCGCAGTCTGTCCTCCAGTGAATTCCCGGGGCGTAACCTGGCGTAAAGACCAGGATCTGAAGTCTCGAACTTTAGCAGGTACCGATCGGCACCGGCTTCACGCCACAACTGGTAGTCCCTGGTCGGCCGCTCGCCGACGCTTAGGGTAACGGCCAACCCCAATCGTTTTATTTCCTTGACAATATCGGCCAATAGTTCCGCCGAATAGAACGGGTCTTCGCCCGACTGCAGCACGACGGTGGGATAGCCCGTTTGTTTTGCTTTCTGCGCTGTGGCGACAATATCTTCCGGGGTCATGCGGTACCGTTTCAGCCCTGTGTTGCGCCGGTTCAGGCCGCAATATGCGCAGTCTTGCGTGCAATGGTTGGAAAACTCTATGATGCCCCGCAAATGGATGGCATCGCCCACCCATTCCCGTCGCACTACATCGGCCTGTTCCCGAATCATCTGGAGGTCTTTGCCCGACGCCGCACCGAGGAGCGCGAGCAGATGCTCCCTCTTTGGCTCGGAACCGGCTGAATAGGATGACAATATTTCTTCGATCAGTTTCACTTGCAGCCGTCACCTCCCAACCATGCCGACCCTCCCCGCCTGCTGGACACATGCCTTTCGAAGCAAGCTGCCCGCCGGGGAACAAAACAATAGGCCTTATCCACCGTCGATTGTGGATAAAGCCTTGTCGATGATTATCATGCCACGCACCCCCCTGCAACTCAGAAATCCCTTGTTCTTAGGGCTTGAATTCTACATTTCCCTTGGGTTCAGGCCAGCCTCTCCCGTAGGAACAATTAAATTATACCAGCATCCCGCCAGATTTTAAACCACCAATTTGTTGCCATGTTGATCTGCTACGGGCGGTCTCCTCTGGACAGAATTAACTTGGCGGCCTTTTCCTGTGCTTTGGCCGCCTCGTTGTTTACCCTGCCGATGATTTTCCTCAAGGCCGGATCGATGATCTCGGTCTGGATCAGCGAATAGGCTATGGTAGCCATCCGGGCGTCTTTTTCGTAATCCTGGAGCATGTCCATATCTGTAAATTTCACGATCCCTCACTCCTGGGTAATGCTTTCGAAATATTCCTGGAGCAGGTTCTTAACCTTCTTCAACGTATTGGCCTCTTCCTGAAAAAATTTTGCTATTTCCTGGTCGGTGGCATTTCCGGCATAATAATCGCACTTGCGGGCGGTCACCTCTGTTTCGCTGATGATTTTTACCAGGTAGATGCCTTCCTTGATCCTTTGGAGGGTTGTCGGGTCAAGTTCCCGCAGTTTTGGTTTGTTTTGGTTCATGAGCTTGATGATGCTGCGCATAGGAACGATCTCCTTAAATGAAATGCCCAACAATGATGCTGAGCATTTGCAATCGACTGTAATAGATGCGGTTTACTGGATATCTTCCCCGTTGTGGATGGTTATGCTCCAGTTGCGCCCGTAATTGTTGTCCCAGTTGTTGGCCCCGTCGTGAAAACAAAAGTTCATTCTTTCTTTTTTGGGGACTATGTCGCATGTCCAACCATGAGGAAGCCGGCTCATGGGGATGTCTTCAATGTCGTCCCATTTGTCGTTGCTGCCATAGCCGATATGTGTATAAATGGTTTGGGCCCCGCTCCTGGCGAGCAAGCCGTCATAGGTGATGGTGATCGTTTCGCCTTCCGTCGCCGGGATGGGTGTTATGCTGATCCCTTCCTCTACAATCGAACTGCGTGTCTTATTCTTGGGCGTTGCTTTTCTTGGCAAATTGGCACCTCCTGTTTGATGGTGGTTCTAATTCTATTATTTTATTTTTTCGGAGGATTATTATTGGTAATTATTTCTATATTTTGCCGTTTACCCGCGCCTGATCAGATCCTGAGCGAGCAACCGCGCCTGGTACATGATTCTTTCTTCGTCAAGGGTCAACACCTGGCGGTCCTTCATAACCAATTTGCCGTCAATGATTACGGTACGGACATCAGACGACTGCGCCGCATACACGATGTTGGCGATCGGGTCGTGCATGGGGGTCAGGTGAGGCCTGCGAAGGTCCACCACAATTAGATCGGCCTTAAAGCCGGGCATGACGGCGCCAAGCCTTTCCAGGCCAAGGGCTTTGGCCCCGTTGATTGTAGCCATTCTGAGTACCTCAACCGAAGGCAGGACGGTCGGGTTCATGGCGGCAACCTTGTGCAGCAGGGCGCAGGTCCTCATTTCTTCCAGCAGGTCAAGGTTGTTATTGCTGGCGGCTCCGTCCGTACCCAGTCCGACCGCAACCCCCTTGTCCAGCATACGAGTAACCGGTGCTATGCCGCTGGCCAGCTTCATGTTGCTTTCAGGGTTATGAGCCACACCTACCCTCCAACGAGCCAGGATGTCTATTTCTTCATCCGACAGGTGAACGCAGTGCGCCGCCAGCACATGCCTGCCTTGGAACAAGCCGATTGACTCCATCAGGCTTATAGGCCGCAGGCCGTATTGCTTTTCGATATCTGCCACCTCGGAGAGGGTTTCGGCCAGGTGAATGTGCAACCCAACCCCCAGCGAATCGGCCAGTCTCATAACCTCCTTCAGGTATTCCGGCGGGCAAGTGTATGGCGCGTGAGGGCCCAGCAAGCAGGTTATACGGCCGCCAGCCTTACCATGCCAGTTTTTAACAAACTCCTCGCTTTCACGCAGGGCAAGCCTGGCCTTATCTCCGTATCCGATCATCCCCCTGGAGAGTGAGGCCCTGATGCCCGACTCCTCCACCGCCTGAGCTACCCTGTCCATGAAAAAATACATATCGGCAAAACAGGTGGTCCCTGACTTAATCATTTCCAAGATAGATAGGAGGGTTCCCCAGTAAATGTCCTCTTCGTTGAGATGGGCTTCCCTGGGCCATATCTTTTGTGAAAGCCATTCCATCAGCGGCAGGTCATCGGCATAGCTGCGGAGCATGGTCATGGCCGCGTGGGTGTGGCAGTTAATAAAGCCTGGCATAACCAGGCAATCCCTGGCATCGATGCGTTGATAACCGGGGTATTTTTCATGCAGCTGTTGGCCTGTTTCCTGGATAACATTGTCCTTCACCGCCACATCGCCGGTGAACCAGAGGCCCTTTTTGTCTTGAGCCGCATCTATATCCGCTGTGCATGGAACAACCAGGGCGTTTTGGATCAGCAGACCGCTCATATCTTTTCCCTCCTTGACATTTCATTTCGGCAAATTTCCTGGATGCTTCCCACATAAGGGGGCCTGGCAATCCCGCAGTCCGAAATTATTGCCGTGATGAGGCTTGACGGCGTAACGTCAAAAGCGGGGTTGCAGACGTTAACCCCAGCGGGGGCTACCGGGACGCCGCCGAAAGACTTGACTTCATGATGGCTGCGTTCTTCGATTGGTATTTCAGCCCCAGATTTTATGGTCAGGTCAAATGTGGTGTACGGCGCCGCGACGTAAAATGGTATGCGGTGATGTCTGGCTAAAACAGCCAGACTGTATGTACCGATCTTGTTTGCCGTATCGCCATTGGCAGCAATACGATCGGCTCCCACCACCACCAGGTCAATTTTTCCCTGTTGCATGAGATGGCCGGCCATGCTGTCCGTAATTAAGGTTACCGGTATGTTGTCCTCCAGCAGTTCCCAGGTTGTTAGCCTTGCCCCCTGCAATAACGGTCTGGTCTCGCAGGCAAACACCCTGACCTCTTTTCCGCTTTCCCGGGCGGCCCTGATGATGCCAAGCGCAGTGCCGTACCCGGCTGTCGCCAGCGCCCCAGCGTTGCAGTGGGTCAAAACGTTGGCCCTTCTGCCGACAAGCTCATTGCCCAGCATCGCCAGCCGTTTGTTCCGTTCCAGGTCCTCCCGTTCGATATTCAGGGCCTCTTGTTCCAGCAATTGTTTCAATCCTTCAACCGTAAGTCCCGGGTTTTTCCCCCACAGCGCAGCCATGCGCCGAATGGCGGCAAACAGATTAACGGCTGTCGGCCTGGTTGCCGCCAGGGTTTCGCTCGCCTTGACCAGCTTTTCGTCCAAAGCTGCGCGTTCTTTGCCCTTGTACAACCTGGCGGCCAGAACAATTCCATAGGCCGCAGCAATCCCAATGGCCGGCGCCCCTCTCACCTTCATGGTCTTGATGGCTTCGGCTACTTCTTCCGGGGTTGTACAGGCCACGTAACGTTTTTCAAACGGCAAAAGAGTCTGGTCCAGGATCAACAGCCTGCCATTTTCATACAAAAGAGCTTTCAGCATTTTTCACCTGCATGCCCCTATATTATAGTTTGCCTGCTTCTTCCGGGCCCCGTCCGCACCTGCAGCCCGGCTCAAGAGGGATGTTTTCCAGAACCGCCATGATCAGGCGAGACACGTTGGCGTTTATGCTTTTCACCGCTTCCACGACTTCGCCGTGCGACAAGGCTGCCGGCGAGATACCTGCCGCATAATTCGTCACCATCGCGATGGAGGCGTAACACATACCGGCTTCACGGGCAAGAACCGCTTCAGGGACACCGGTCATTCCCACCACGTCTCCACCCAGCAATCTGAACATCCTGATCTCGGCCGGCGTCTCGAACCGTGGCCCTTCCGTGGCCACATAACAGCCGCCGAGGTGGGCAGGCAAATCCAGCGCCCGGGCCTGCCCGTAAATGAATCTGGCGGTTTCAGCGCAGTACGGTTCGGTCATGTCCACATGAAGGACCCCTTTTTCTCCGCCTTCATAGAACGTGGACTCCCTGCCTTTGGTAAAGTCCAGGAACTGGTCCACAATAACCAAATCGAGCGGCTTCATCTTCTCGTTTAGCGAGCCGACCGCCGCAGTGGCTATGATGCGCTTTACTCCCAGGCTTTTCAGAGCGGATATGTTGGCCCGGTAGTTGATCAGGTGGGGCGGCACGGTATGTCCTTTGCCGTGCCTGGCTAAAAAGGCGATCTCCCTCCCTTTCAAGCTCCCTTTCCGCAGGCTTACGCTGCCATAGCTTGTCTGCACTTCTATTTCCATTGACTCTTCAAGCATATCTGCCCTATACACACCGGTGCCGCCTATAACGGCGAGGTCTGCCCTGACCATAATCCTCATCCTCTCTAAGAAATTAAAAAGACGATTCCACCTGTTCCATTGCGCTCAGCCGAGCAATGCCCTGCTGAAGTGTTCCGGCACAAACACCTCCAGGTCCGTGATTGTTTCGCCGGTTCCGATGAATTTTACGGGAAGCCCGTATTCGTCCTGAATCCCCAGGATTACGCCTCCTTTAGCCGTCCCGTCAAGTTTGGTGAGAATAACGCCGGTAACTTCGACCGCCTCGCTGAACAGCCTGGCCTGGGAAAGGGCATTCTGTCCGGTTGCCGCGTCAAGAGTCAGCAGCACTTCGCGGGGCTCCCCGGGGCACTCTCTGGCGATGACCCTCCTTATTTTTTTCAGTTCTTCCATCAGGTTTGTTTTGGTTTGCAAACGGCCGGCGGTGTCAACAAGCAGAACTTCGATTTTCCGTGCCTTGGCAGCCTGCATGGCGTCGTACACAACCGCCGCCGGATCGGCGCCTTCATGGTGCTTGATCAGGTCGATGCCGCTCCGCTGGCACCAAACCTGCAGCTGCTCAATTGCTGCAGCCCTAAAAGTATCGCCGGCCACCGCCATGACGCGGTATCCTTCCTTTTTCAACCGGTAGCCGAGTTTGCCGATGGATGTTGTTTTCCCGGCGCCGTTAACTCCCGCCATAAGGATGACGTTAAGGGCGTTTTTCCCCAGGTGAAGTTCATGATCACCGGCAGCCAGCACGCGCCTGATTTCTTCTTCCAGTTCTGTTCGCAGTTCATGGGCTTCGCGCAGCTTTTTTTCCATCGCTCTTTTTCTGACGTTCCCGACAAGCTTGAGCGAGGTGGCTACCCCAACATCCGCCCCGATCAAGGCCTCCTCCAATCTTTCAAACAGTTCCTCGTCGATGGGTCTTATGCCCGTCAAGACTCCGGCTACCTTGTCCAAAAAGGCCCGTTTGGTTTTAGACAGTACCCCGGCGACCTGGTCGTATATATCCATTGATGCCCTCCCCGATCTAAAGATTTTAATCGGTATTGTATTATCCAACTTTCATGCCGGGCTTATGCCCAATTTTGTTATCCTGCTTGCTGTTTGGCGTCTTCCAATTTTACCGAAACCAGGCTGGATACGCCGGTTTCTTCAAGGGTAACGCCGTATAAAACATGAGCGATCTCCATTGTTCCCTTGCGATGGGAAATTACAATGAATTGCGTCTCGGCGGCAAACTCCTTAAGCAGTTGCGCGAATCCGGCCACATTTGATTCATCAAGGTTGGACTCGATTTCATCCAGTACGCAAAATGGACTCGGCTTGACTTTGAGAATGGCCAGAAGTAAAGCGATGGCTGTCAGTGATTTTTCTCCGCCTGACAGCAACGAAAGGTGCTGCGTTTTTTTGCCGGGAGGCTGGACCACAATCTCCACGCCAGCGTCCAACAGGCTCTCCGAATCGGTTAGCAGGAGCTGGGCCCGTCCGCCTCCGAACAGACGGGAAAACATCTCTTGGAAGCACCTGTCAACATGTACAAACGTTTCTCTGAAGCGCCGGGCCATGATCTGGTCCATTTCCTTGATTACTTGCTCCAATCTTTCTTTGGCTACGGTCATGTCGCTGATTTGGCCATTGAGGAATCCCAACCTTTCTTTCAGGCGGGCGTATTCATCAATGGCGCCGGTATTGACCTGTCCCAGCGCCGCTATTTCTTCCTTCAGCTCGCTTATTCTTTGTTGCGAATATCGCTTGTCTGAAATCGGCGCACCTTTTTCCTTCGCTTCTTCGCAAGTCAGTCCGTACTGTTCATGCAGGCGGGTGGCTACAGCTTCCATGGAAGTCTCATATTTTGATTGCTGCAGTTCATACTGGTGCAGTCTTTCTTCTTTTTCCTTCATCAGGGCGCTTTTCCCTTTAGCTTCCAGTTCAAGAGCATTCAACTGTTCCTGCAGCTTGTGTTTCACATCTTTGATTTTTTCCAGCTGTTTTTCTTTTTCTCTTAAGCTAGACAGGATGTTCTCCTTTTCGATTTCCAGGGATTGCAATTCCTTTTCGAGCGCCGTCTTCTTTTCTTTTAGGTTCGCCTGCGCCGTTTCTTTTTCCTGTTTGTGTTGCTTGATCTGATTAAGCCTGTTCCACAAGTAATTGTTTTCCTTCCGGAAAGAAGCCATCTTTTCTTCCAGCGTCGCTGCTTCAATCCGCAGTTCTGTCAACCTTTCATTCTTTTTCAGCCGTTCTCCCTGCTTCCTTTTCATCTCATCCTGCAGGGCTGATAATTCATTGTTTGTCCTTTCGAGCAACTGCCCAAGTTCCTTGCTGCTCTCTTCCGCCTGTTCAATGCTTTGCAGCAGAGCATTTTTCTCATCCCCTGTTTCAGCCAATTGCCAACCAACTGCTTCCAGCTCGGACCGGCAGCGCTCGCGTTCAGCTTTCCACCTTTCTTGAGATTTCAGGTTTTCAGTTATCCGTATGAGCAGCTCCTGGATTTCAACCTTAAGCCTTCCCATCTTCTCACTATACGCCGCAACAACAGCGGCTTGTTTTTCCGCCTCTTTTTCAGCCTGTTCGATCTCCCGTTCGAGTACCTGCAGTGTTGATTCCAGTTCCGCGACCACACGTTTCCTGCTCAGGATCCCGCCGGCATTTGTTTTTATGCTGCCGCCGGTAATCGAACCTCCGGGGTTGATAAGCTGTCCGTCCAAGGTGACCATCCGGTAGCGAAACCCGGTTTTCCTGGCTTGTTTGATCGCGGTTGGCAGGTCTTTGATCAGCCAGACACGTCCAAGCAAAAACTCAATAATCCCTTTAAACCGTTGATCATATTGGACGAGTTCGCTTAATAACCCTACCACGCCGTCACCCTGCGGCGCCGTTTCGGCTGATGCCGTCGTTCCCTTTACAGTGGTAAGAGGCAAGAAGGTCGCTCTGCCTTTATCGTTTTTCTGGAGCCATTCCACCGCCTGTTCAGCAGCAGACTCATCCTCCGTGATCAGGTGCTGGAGCGAGCTTCCCAGGGCGACTTCCACGGCCAGTTCATACTCCCTGGGAACGCTTATAACCTGGGCCACCGTGCCGACGATTTGTCCGAAACCGCCCCGAGCTTTTTGCAGCAATATTTCCCTGACGCCTTGCCCGTAACCCTGCCCTTCTCTTTCCATTTCGCTGAAAACCTTATGCCTGGCGGCGATGCTGTTCTTTTCGTCGAGGAGGCTGCGTACCCTTTGTTGAATCGCTTTTTGACTTTTCTCCGCCTCGCAGAAAAGCAACTGGCTCTCAGAAAGCTGCTTCTCCAGGGAAAGCTTCCTGCTCTCTATTTCGCCAGCCTCGCTTTCCAGCTCTTTGATCCGGCTGTTTACAGAATCAAGCGCTGACGCCAGTTGGTTCTCTTTGCCCCTAAGCTGTTCTTCTTGTCTTTCCAGCAACGCCAGCCGTTGTTTGGCGCCGTTGAGCTCATTGTTTATCCTCGCCTCTTGCTGCAACAGCTCGAAGTGGTCTGTTTTCAAACCGTCAAGTTTTTTAGCCAGCCCCTGCTCCTCCAGAACCTCGCCGGTCAGATGCTCTTCATAACGCCTGAGCTTTTCCCGCGCGTCCTCTAAAGCCCTGCCAAGAGCCTCACCAGCTGCCTGGTGATTCTCGCAATCTTTGCTCATGCTTTCCAGTTCTTCATTCAGTCTGCGGATTTCGCCGCCGTAATTCCTGATCTGCTGGCCGAGGTCGGCAATCCGTTCCGCAGTGAGTTTCATTTCGCTTTCGTTCTTTTCCAGGCGCAGGTTTTCCTCATACAGGCTTTCCTGCCCGGCAGCTAGGCTTTCTTCCTGCTGTTTCAGCAGCAGTTTGCACTCTTCTTCTTTAGACCGTGCATCAAGGTACGCGGTGCGGGCCTTTTCAATCTCCAGTTCCTCATTACTCCTGCTCCTGCCGATATTTTCCAGCCGGCGGCGGCATATCTCCAGCTCATCCACCAGCATACCGATCTCCAGCCCGTCAAGCTCGCTCTTCATTTTCCTGTAGTGCATAGCGGTCTTGGCCTGCTCCGCCAGCGGTTCTTCCTGCGATTCCAGCTCTCTCACAATATCGCGCAGCCTGACAAGGCTGGCTTCAGTTTCCTCTAACTTTTTTACAGCTTCCCGTTTCCGGTGGCGATATTTGACAATGCCTGCAGCCTCTTCCAGCAGACCGCGCCTGTCTTCCGGCCGGGCTAAAAGGATTTCGTCCACCTTTCCCTGGCCGATGATCGATATCCCTTCCCGGCCTATACCAGTATCCATGAACAGCTCGTGAATATCGCGCAGGCGGCAGGGAACGCGGTTGATCAAATAATCGCTTTCTCCGGACCGGTAAAGGCGGCGTGTCACCGTAATTTCGTTGAACTCGAGTGGAAAAAGGCCCGAGGAATTGTCAAGGGTCAGCGACACCTCTGCCATGCCCAGGGAGCGCCGCTTTTCGCTGCCGGCGAAGATCACGTCCTCCATTTTCCCGCCGCGCAGAGATTTTACGCTCTGTTCGCCCAGTACCCAGCGGACGGCGTCGGCAATATTCGATTTGCCGCTACCGTTGGGTCCTACAACCAGGGTAATCCCGGGTTTAAACTCCAGGACGGTTTTATCGGCAAATGATTTGAAGCCATGTATCTCCAGCCTTTTCAAGTACACGGATTCACGCCCTTTTCAGAAAAAAACTCACTTTCTTTAATTCGATATTTTTCCAGAAACTCCTTTCTTGCCAGGCAGAGCCGCATCCCGCCAACAGTCAAGACCAAATCTCCGGGTTCGAGGCCCGGAGCGCCAGACAGTCTGATTTCCAAACACGGAAATCTTTCCTGCAGGCGATGCAGGTTTTCTTTTCTGTGTCCGACAAGCTTGGACAAGTCTTTGGGGTTGACCTCCAGCACCGCCTGACCCTGCAACCAGCCGGCACGGGCAATAATTTCACTAATTTGCTTAAAAAAAACGCGGCTTTCGACCAGTTCTCCGTAGGCCGGATGATACGGACCGGCCAGCAGGCCTTTTCCCGGGGCTAAACACTCTGAGGCCTGAAGCCCCATGCGTAGTACCTTGATGCCGAAACGCGAAAACAGTATAAACCATACAGACCCCATTTCCACTGCCGCTTCCAGGGTCCAGGGCCGGTACAGCCCATTCTCATACCAGGAGGCCAGCATTGTTCCCTTCAACACCAAAGCCGGATAAATACGCACGCCGTCCGGCCTTGACCGGACCGTTTCAACGGCGGTCTTGATGGCCGTGCCGGCGTCATCTCCCGGCAACCCCAGCATCAGTTGGAAAACAATTTCAAATCCGCTCGCTCTAAGGATTTCAGCAGCCCTGTAGGTATCAGACGCAGTATGACCTCTTCTGCTTTTTTCCAGCACCTCGTCATCCAGCGACTGTACGCCCAGCTCAACCGATGTCACCCCGTACCGTTTGAGCAACTGCACTTCCGGTTCGTCAATGAGGTCCGGACGGGTGGATAGCCGGATGCCGTTGATCGTCCCCGCCCTTTTCAACTCTGACGCCGCCTCCAGCCACTGTTGTTGTTCTTCGCGCGGCAGGCCCGTAAAACTGCCGCCGAAAAAAGCCACCTCCACCTTCGACGGGGCCTTTTTGTACGTTTGCAGGTGTTTGTTAACCACCGCCGCCACTGATTTCGGCGACAAGGGTTGGCTTATGCCGCTGATCTGTCGCTGGTCGCAGAAGATGCAATTGAAGGGGCAGCCGGCATGGGGAATAAAAAATGGGACAACCAGGGTCCTGACCATTATCATCCGACCCCTAGGACTTTCAATGCTCGCAGCGCTGCCATCTGTTCCGCCTCTTTTTTGGTGTGCCCTTTTCCCCTTGCCAGTTCCCGTTCATTGAGATAAACGGCGGCATAAAACCTCTTGTCGTGTTCAGGCCCTTCTTCCTTCAGTATGCGGTAACAAACCCGGTTGTCAGGGTTCCGCTGGATATGTTCCTGCAGCTGGGTTTTATAATCGCTGAAAGATCCCCCGGCAGCCTTTTCTATCTTATTCCGCAGCAATGAAATAACGAAACGTTTAGTCTTTTCCATACCCAGGGTTAAATAAAGCGCTCCGATTAATGCTTCCAGGCAGTCGGCCAGGTTGGAGGCCCTTTCTGCACCGCCGGTTAGCTCTTCGCCTTTCCCCAGCAAAATATAACTGCCCAGATTCAACGTTCTGGCCGCTTCAGCCAAAGAGGCCTCGCAGACCACCGCTGATCTCATCCTGGTAAGTTCTCCCTCTGTTTTTTCGGGGTATTGTTCATAGAGGTACCGGGCTGTGATCAGACCCACAACCGCATCACCAAGGAACTCGAGCCGCTGGTTGTGCTCGTTTCCGCCTCCCCGCTCGTACAGGTAAGAGGGATGGGTCAGGGCCTGGTTGACCAGTGCAAGGTCGACCGTCGTTTTGACCTTCACCGCCGCCAGCAGTTCAGTCAGTTGTTTTTCCCGCGCGCTATTCACTGCCGCTTTTACACCCCTTTGTTCGCTTCTGTTCCGCCATAATATAAGGGAGGCTGTGACAAGCCTCCCTTATATTATGGCGCTATTTCATCAAAACCACAAGTAAAAAGAGCCTAATCATGCTTATTCAGCGGGTCGTATTTGCCGATCACCACGGTGGCGTTCTGTCCCCCGAACCCGAAGGAATTGCTGAGAGCATGGCATACCCGCATTTGGCGCGCCTGGTTCGGTACGTAATCAAGGTCGCAGTCCGGATCAGGGTGCTCATAATTAATGGTCGGAGGTACAAGGTCGTTGTAAACAGCCAATGCCGTGGCGACCATTTCAATCCCGCCTGCTGCACCAAGCAGGTGCCCGGTCATTGATTTAATCGAACTTACAGCCAGCTTTCTGGCATGCTCACCGAACACGTTTTTGATGGCTATTGTTTCAAATTTGTCATTCAGGTCCGTAGAGGTACCGTGCGCGTTGATATAGTCGATGTCCTCCGGCCGCAGCCCGGCATCTTTCAAGGCTTCGCTCATCGCCCTCGCCATACCCGCTCCGCCTGGCGCCGGTGCTGTAATATGGTAAGCGTCGGCGGTAGCCCCGTATCCGAGTACTTCCGCATAGATCCGGGCCCCTCTCTGCCGGGCGTGTTCCAGGCTTTCCAGAACAAGTATGCCCGCCCCTTCACCCATTACGAAACCGTCCCGCTCCGCGTCAAAAGGACGGCTGGCTTTGTGCGGCTCGTCGTTGCGGGTGGAAAGCGCCTTCATTGCACAGAACCCGGCAAGAGCAAGCGGAGTTATCGAGGCCTCTGTTCCGCCGGTAATCACCACATCAGCGGCGCCGCGCTGGATCAGTTTAAAGGCGTCGCCGATGGCGTTGGTCCCCGAAGCGCAGGCCGTCACCACCGTAATGTTGGGACCGGTGGCCCCCAGACTGATGGCCACCTGACCAGCCGCCATGTTGCCAATCATCATCGGCACAAAAAACGGGCTCACCCGGCCGGGGCCTTTTTCATGGAGGACACGTGCCGTGTCTTCCAAGGTTTCGATACCGCCGATCCCCGAACCCATTATGACCCCGGTCCTTTCTTTTTCCAGGTCTTCAGGCTTGATCCCGGCGTCAGCAAGCGCCATATGGGCCCCAGCCACCGCAAACTGGGCAAAGCGGTCCATTCGCTTGGCCTCTTTTTTGTCGATGTATATCGACGAGTCAAAGTCGGTTACTTCACCGGCAATTTGCGTTGAGTAACCAGACGTATCAAACCTTGATATCCTCGTTATTCCCGACTGGCCTGCGGTTATTCTTTCCCAGAATAGCCCTAGCCCTGTTCCGACCGGTGAAATCGCAGACAACCCGGTAATTACCACTCGTCTTTTCATACAACACCCCTCGCGTCCTTTATTTCAAACGCACTCTGCCACTTCACGCAGCAGTCCGCGGATAATTTCCCTAACCGGCAGTATTTCTTTGATTTTGCCAATATACTCGCCTGAGAAAATCAGTCCCTCCGCCAGCTTACCCTGCTGGGCATTCTGCAGCGCTTCCATAATGCAGAAGTTTTTGGCGCATTCCTTCAGGCATTTGACACAGTTTTTCGGAAACATCGCCAGCCCTTGGCTCAATTTTTCGGTAAACTCGTTGCGGATGGCTCTCCCCGGCAGCCCGACCGGACTGTCGATCAGGACGATATCCTCGTCCCGTGCTTTTACATACGCTTCTTTCAACCGGTCATCCGCATTAGACTCCTCGCTGGCCGCAAAACGGATGCCTATTTGCACCCCGTCAGCACCCAGCCTGATCATTTCCGCCATATCCCTGCCGTCAACAATCCCGCCAGCAGCGATGACCGGGATGGTGACGGCCTTCTTGACTTTCGGGAGGAGGGCCCGGACTGACTCCCTGGTCCCAAGGTGCCCACCCGCTTCCTTTCCTTCCACTATGACCGCCGATGCTCCCAACTTTTGCGAAATCGCCGCCAGCTTGTCCGTGCCGACTATGGGGACGACGGGTATGCCGGCTTCCCTCCCCCAGCCGAACATGTCGCGGGAGAAACCAGCCCCTGAAACAAGCAGGTCTATTTTTTCTTCAATCGCCGTTTTTACGAGTTCAGCAAAGGCCGAAACCGCATACATGATATTGACCCCGATAATCCCCTTGGTCAGGCTGCGAGCGGCTTTAATCTCAGCTTTCAATTCCTGTGGTGACATCCCGCTTCCCGCAATCAGGCCGATCCCGCCTTCATTGGCCACAGCCGCAGCCAGGCGAGAAGTGGAGATGCGTATGGCCATTCCGCCCTGGACAATAGGTATTGACGGCTTGAGATTGCTGATGACCAGTTCAGGTAATTTCACCGTCCTATCCCCTCTCTTTTTATTAGGAGGTCCCGCCATCCGGGGATACGGGACCTCCTAACTAAACTACTGTCTTTCTTTGATGTACTCCACCGCGTCACCGACAGTCTTGATTTTCTCGGCATCCTCGTCAGGGATTTCGATATCAAACTCCTCTTCCAGGGCCATGATTAATTCAACAACATCCAAGGAATCGGCATTGAGGTCATCAAAGGTGGTTTCCGGCGTGATATCTGCAGCGTCAACACCGAGTTGTTCAGCCACAATTGATTTAACCTTTTCAAATATGTTCATCCTTTCACCTCCTTCCAAAATTTCACACCTGGTTTCTTTTTATCCGCTACATGGTCATGCCGCCATCGACAGCAACGACCTGGCCAGTAATGTATGCCGCTTCCGGGCTCGCCAAAAACAGCACCAGTCGGGCCACATCATCAGGATTGCCAAGGCGGCCGACCGGTATACGCGCCGCCAGCTGGGCCCTGGTTTCGTCGGAAATCTGCTCTGTCATGTCGGTGGTAATATATCCCGGGGCGACGGCGTTTACCGTTATTCCCCGCGAGGCCAGTTCCCTGGCTGCACTTTTGGTCAACCCCAACAGGCCGGCCTTTGCCGCCGCATAGTTGGCTTGCCCAGTGTTACCTGTCAACCCCACAACCGAGGTGATATTGATAACCCGGCCAAAACGCTGCTTTATCATCGGCTTCGCAGCCGCCCTCAAGCAGTTGAATGCCCCGGTAAGATTGGTTGAAATGACCCGCTCCCATTCTTCGTCCTTCATGCGGACCAGCAGGCCGTCGCTGGTTATGCCGGCATTGTTGACCAGGACGTCAAGTCGCCCGTATTTGGCAACCACATCCTTGATCATCCGCTCGACCTGTCCTGCCAGAGCAACGTCCGCTTTAACCGTTTCGCCCTTGCCGCCAGCCGCTCTGACCTGTTCCAGGGTTTGCACGGCAGCATCTTCGCTGCGCTGGTAATTAATGATTACTGTGGCCCCTTGGCGGGCGAAAGCAACGGCTATCGCTCTGCCAATACCCCTGGAAGCGCCGGTGACCAGCACAACCATGTCTTCAAACAATTTCCCGCAATCTGCCAACTTGCCGTCCTCCTCCGAAAGCGGTCAAAGTTTCCCTTAAACTGGCTACATCTTCAATATTATACATTTCTGCGTTTTTAGCAACCTTTTTAATCAGCCCGCTTAAAACTTTTCCTGGGCCTATTTCCACAAAGGCGTTGACTCCAAGCTCAAGGAGAGTTTCAACCGATTGCTGCCACAAAACGGCATTGCTCACCTGTTCGATCAAGTTGCGCCTGATTTCTTCCGGGTCTTTTTCCAGCCTGGCCGTATAATTGGCAACCACGGGGATAGCGGCTTCCTTAATTTCAACCTTGGCCAGCTCTCCGCTCAATTTTTCGGCCGCGGGCTTCAACAGGCTCGAATGAAATGGGCCGCTGACCGGAAGCAGGACTGTGCGCTTGGCGCCTGCAGACCTGGCCAGTTCCATGGCCCTGTTCACCGCCGGTGTCTCACCGGCAATGACAATCTGTCCCGGCGAGTTGAAGTTTGCCGGCTCTACCACCCCATCCGGCGAGGCCTCGCAGCAAATCCTGCGCACTTCCTGTTCTTCCAGGCCGATGATGGCTGCCATGGCCCCTTTCCCGGGTTCAACCGCTTCTTGCATCAAAGCTCCTCTTTTTCTGACCAGCAAGACGGCGTCGCCAAAAGACAGCGCTCCCGCAGCAACCAGCGCCGAATACTCGCCGAGGCTGTGACCAGCCGTAAAATCCGGCTTAAGCCCCTCCTGTTCCACCACCCTCAGCACAGCGATGCTGGCAGTCAAAATGGCGGGCTGCGTGTTTACGGTCAGTCTCAGTTCTTCTTCCGGCCCATTGAAGCAAAGATCAGCCAGCGGGAAACCAAGTCTGTCCTCCGCCTCGTCAAAAACCTCCCTGGCGATAGGATACGCCGAGCAAATCTCCTTTGCCATCCCGACGTGCTGGGACCCCTGTCCCGGGAATACGAACGCCACAATTCTATCCCCCATAACGATACCCAACCCCTTACTTAAATAGTTTGCTGGTTTGGGCCAGGACTTGTCTTGCTTCGCCGATCACTTCCTCAATAATCTCGGCAGCCGGTTGTATTTTGCTGACCATTGCTGCCACCTGCCCGGCCATAACAGATCCCATCTGAACATCTCCCTCGACCGCGGCTGCCCTGAGCCTGCCTGTACCCAGCCGGTCGAACTCCGCTTCGTCCGCGCCAGCCCTGGCCAGTTTTTCAAACTCCTTGGTCAGCTTGTTTTTCAGGACGCGGACATAATGCCCCGGATAGCCAGTCAGGACAGTATCCCGGTCCTTGGCTCCAATAACGGCCTGCTTGTAGTTAGTATGTACCGTACATTCCTCGGCGCAAATAAAGCGTGTCCCCATCTGCACACCCCTGGCGCCCAGGCAGAGGGCGGCCGCGAACTGCCTTCCATCAGCGATGCCGCCGGCGGCGATTACAGGAACTTGAACCGCATCCACGATCTGCGGCACCAGAGCCATCGTGGTCAGTTCCCCCGTATGTCCGCCGCATTCCATCCCTTCGGCAATCACGGCATCTACACCCGCTTTTTCCAGCCGTTTGGCCAAGGCAACCGCGGCTACCACCGGGATGGTCTTTATTCCCGCTTCTTTGAGCCTGGGAATATGCTTTCCCGGGTTGCCGGCCCCGGTGGTGATGACAGCTACCCGTTCCTCGACAACCGCGTCAATAACCTCCTCGACGAACGGGGAAAGGTAATACACGTTAACGCCAAAGGGCTTTTGGGTCAGTTCTTTTGCTTTTCTGATCTGCTGGCGCACCACTTCTCCCGGTGCGTTTCCCGCGCCGATGATCCCCAGCCCGCCGGCTTCCGACACCGCCGCCGCAAGCTCAGCGGTAGACACCCAGGCCATTCCCCCCTGGATGATCGGGTACTTTATTCCTAACAGATCGCATAATTCCGTATGCAAAGCAGCTTCCAAGCTTACATCTCCCCTTATTGACGATTATTTGCACCATTTCAGCACGCAGGCGCCGTAGGTCAATCCGGCCCCAAATCCTACCAGCACCAGCCGATCGCCCTTATTAATCAACCCTTTTACCAGTGCTTCCTCTAACGCCACAGGGATGGAGGCGCTGGACATGTTCCCGTACCTGTCAAGATTTATGTACACCTTGTCCGGCGAAAGCCCCAGCCGTTTCACGGCCGAGTCAATGATCCGCGTGTTGGCCTGG
>Ga0067045_1027540_pt1 | contig 97700 bp, 80 predicted proteins | sample TerdegcTABiofilm_FD_59184 | JGI IMG/M metagenome (GOLD analysis project Ga0067045, IMG submission 59184) | Combined Assembly of (Gp0054472, Gp0054536) Wastewater bioreactor microbial communities from Singapore -Terephthalate degrading...
GGACGAGTGGCTGGCGACCCCGCTGGCGAGCCAGTGGCCCGACATGGTGGCGCGGCCGGAGCAGGATCTGAGCTTCCTGGTGGCGGGCCAGAAGGACGGACTCAATGCACGGGCCCTGCCCATCAGCCTGGGGGGTCAGCACGCCTTCGCCCTCACCCTCAGCACCGAGCAGCGCCAGGACGACAACAGAGTGATGGCGCTGGAGAACGCCCTCAAGAGCCTGTCGCGCCAGGCCATCATCGAAGATGGCCAACTGCTGGGTGAACTGAGCCGGCTGGGGGGGGAGTTCAGATCGCTGGCCGACAACCTCATTCGCCAGCAGGATGACGAGCCCCTGCGCCGGGCCCTGGTGGACACCATGCGCCTCACCCTGGAGACCTGGCAGCAGAGCACCGGCAAGGGCAAGATAGTGCTGGCGGAGAAGAGCAAGCTGTGGCGCGTCTACATGGACAGATCCAGCCCCCAGACCCGCACCCTCGACAAATACCTGAGCCTGGACACCCTGCCCAAGGCACCGCGCTGGAAGACGGTGGTGGCCAGCGCCGAATACGTGCTCAAGCAGTGCCCCTTGAGCGAAGTGCAGCAGCAGAGCCTGCACCAGAGTACCCAGCTGCTGCGCCAGCTCGCCAGCCGCAAGGGGTGAGCCCCGTCATCCAGGCAGCAGGGCTACTGCTGCAATTCGCGCTTCACCTGGGCGAATGACTTGGGCCAGGGATCCGCCTTCTGCAGGGCTGGCGACAGCGTGCGAATGGCCGCCTGGGCCTGGCTCATGCCGGCATACTCCCCCTTCAGCACCACGAACCAGGGGCTGCCGTTGAACCGGGTCTGATAGACCCACACCTGGCCAGCGAGCCGGTTGGCGAGCACAAACTGCTCTATGGCCGCCAGGCTGCGGGACCCCATCAGTTGAACGCTGAGGTGGTTGCCGTTCTTCTGTTGCAGGACCCTGGCTGGCGTCAGGCTCACCTTGCCGGGCGCAGTGGCTTGCGCCTTGGCCGCAGGCTTTATCTCGGGCTTGCTCTCGGACGTGGGCGCCGGTTTGGCAGCGAGCTTGGGCCCAGGCTCGGAGGGGACGGGATCCTTCGCCGCAGGCTGAAGAGCGGCTGGGGGGAGGCTCGCCGGTATCCCCATGGGCGGCTGATGGACCGCCTTCTCTTGCGCCGCTATCTCTTGCGGCGCTGTAAAGACGGCCGCGCTCGGCTCGCCCATCATGGGGGTGACTGTCACCCCGGCTGTCATCCCCTCCCCTTTCTCTCCATCAGCCCCGGCCGTCAGCGCAGGCAGGGGGAAGCTCGCCTCATCCCCTTGGCGGGCGGTTGCTGCGGCGCCGCTCGTCCGGGATTGGAGCGAAGAGGCTTCTGCTGGCGCGGGGGACGTCTCGGGCGCGCTCTGTCGAGCAGGGCTCACATAGCTCAACATCAGCATGCAGAGGGCGCCGGCCGCCAGACCTATCCCTATCTGGCGAATGAGAGAGGCGGAGTTGCACTTGGGCAGATGGCATTCGGTCATATGTCCTCCTGGACGGCATGAGAATGGGGGGCCGCCGGTGCGGCAGAAAGAGATCATGGACCGGCATGGGGACGGCCGCGCGGCGCGGCAGAAAAGGGGCGTCGTCCGTGAGAGCAAGCCCGAGTCAGGATGTCACCCCATACCGCTGTCCCTCAGCGTCTTGGCGGGCTTGAAGAGAAACGGGCAGGGCTCAACCTGCTGCCACCTCGCTTGCCATTCGTTGCCTCCCATCGACGCCGAGCACCATACCGGGGTAGCGCTGAACTTGGCCTGAATCCTGCGCCTATCCAGGGGCCTTGACCCTGACCAGGAGTTTGTTTCCTCTGGTATTTGTCCAAAAACGCCCTGATGGGCGATGTCGCCATCAGCGCCCGTGCCCGAGTCCATCCTGCGAGCAGGGTTGAGGCATCATGGCGTTCACCCTGTCGGCGCCATATGCCAAGGCATCTGGCTTCTCTCCTCACAGTTTCAGCGTGTCGATGAGGGCTCTCAAGGCGGGCGACACGTTGCGATGGGGGTAGTAAAGATAGAGGCCATCCAGGCGGTGGCTGAACCGCTGCAACACCCGGATCAGGGTTCCGCGCACCAGTTCATCGGCGACCAGCTCCTCAGGGACATAGGCCAATCCCAACCCCATTCTTGCTGCCGCCGCTTCCATGTAGCTGTCGGAGAAGACCCACTGCCCCTCTGGCCTATGCTTGACCAGTTTGCCCTCCTGCCACAGCTCCCACTGATAGAGGCTGCCATCGGCAAACTGATAGGCAATGCAGGGATGCACCGCCAGCTCGGCTGGCGTCTGCGGAAAGCCGTATTGCAGAAAGTGATCCGGCGTCGCCACCATCACCATCTCCATATCCGGGGTGATGCGCACGGCCACCATTCCTTCGTCCACCTCCCCCCCCAGCCGCACGCCGGCATCGAAGCGCTCATCGATGATGTTCACGAAGCGGCTTTCGCTGATGAGTTCCAGCCGGATATCCGGATAGTGTTGCCTGAAGAGGGCCAGCTTGGGCAGCAGCACCTTGTCGATGGCGTGCTGACTGGCGTTGATCCGCACAGTGCCGGAAGGGATGTCGCGAAAATGGGCTAGCGTAGCGAGCCCCGCATCCAGAGACTGAAAGCCGCTTTGTGCCGTGCGGTATAACTGCTCGCCAGCCTGGGTCAGTGACAGGCTGCGGGTGGTGCGCACCAGCAGTTGCACCCCGAGCCTGGCCTCGAGATCCCGGATGGTGCGGCTGATCCCGGACTGGGCCAGCCCCAGCCTGGCAGCCGCACGGGTAAAGCTGCCTTCCCTGGCAACCAGCATGAAGACGTGGAGATCGTTGTAATTCTCGCGGCTTGTCATCTTGTTCCACCCACATTTTTCAGCCAGCCAGAGCTTGTTCAACGTCCATTGGACGCCCTAATTAAGAACAAAAAAGCATTAATGTTATCAAAAAACCCGATCTAATCATCATCAATAGTTCTAACTAGAATGCAGCTCATGGTTCACAACACCATCAAGCCCCCCTCAGGACCACGAATCAGAAATCCGATTTCAAGGAGCTTTACCATGAATGTTATCCCCAAGAAGCTGACCGCTATCGCGTCTGCCCTGCTGCTGGGCGCCGCATTGACCGGAGTCTCCACCATGAGCCATGCCCAAACTGCCAATCCCACTGAACCCGTCTCCATGGTGACCCAATGGGACAAGACCTTTGCCCAGAGCGACAAAGTCGAGCATCGCAAGGTGAGCTTCAAGAACCGTTATGGCATCACCCTGGTCGCTGACCTCTATCTGCCGAAGAACCGGGGAAACGCCAAGCTGGCGGCCATTGCCCTGGGCGGCCCCTTTGGCGCGGTGAAGGAGCAGTCGAGCGGTCTCTATGCCCAAACCCTGGCCGAGCGCGGGTTCGTCACTCTGGCGTTTGACCCCTCCTACACCGGCGAAAGCGGCGGCCAACCGCGCGATGTGGCCTCACCCGACATCAACACCGAAGATTTCAGTGCCGCCGTCGATTTCCTTGGCCTGCAAGGGGAGGTGGACCGTACCCGGATCGGTCTGCTGGGGATCTGCGGCTGGGGTGGTATGGCCCTCAATGCCGCCGCCGCCGATACTCGCGTCAAAGCCGTGGCGACCAGCGTGATGTATGACATGAGTCGAGCCATGGGGCATGGGGTGGGCGATGGCAAGGATCGTTACACCACTGCCGATCGCCGCGCCATATTGAAACACCTGAACGAACAACGCTGGCAAGACGCAGAAAGTGGCTCTTTTGCCCATAGCAATCACGATCTCTATGTCGATCAGAAGGGTAAGGTCACGGCAGCCAGCCGGACCCTGCCAGAGGCCCTGCCGGACAATCCGCATCCGGTACTCAAGGAGTTCTTCGATTACTACCGTGTCCCGCGCGGTTTCCATACGCGTTCGGTGAACTCTAACGGTGCCTGGACCACCACCATGCCGCTGTCGTTTATGAACATGCCGCTGTTGAGCTATGCCAGCGAGATCACGATTCCTACGCTTGTCGTCACCGGCGAGAACGCCCACTCGCGCTACTTTGCCGAAGATGCTTTCAAGGCCGTGGGAAGTCAGCAAAAAGAACTGGTCGTGGTACCGGGCGCCAACCATGTGGATCTCTACGATAACGTGGCAGGCAAGATCCCCTTTGGTCAGTTTGAGCAGTTCTTCAAGACCAACCTGAAGTAAAGACCAAGCACGCGGCGGGCCATACCGCCGCGCGTTTTCCATCGGATGCGGTGTCACATGACGTGTCTGCTGCACGAAAGCTGATGTCGGGAGATCGGTAATGACCACTAAAACACGCACCATACTGCCGGCCTTGCTGTTGATCGCGGTGGCACTGGCCGTCGCGGCCATGCTCTTTATCAGGCAACCGCAGATGGGGGCAATCCCTTCCGGCGCACGCCTTGATGCCATCACCCGATCACCCCATTACCAAGGCGGTGAATTTCAGAATCTAGAGCCCACACCTGTACTGACCGGTGACAGCAGTACCCTCTCGATCATCCTGTCGGGGTGGCTGAATCCTGCCAAAGATCTGACCCCCGCCGCCCCCCTCGCTGCCGTCAAGACCGACCTTCACCATCTCGACCGCCATGCGGATCTGGTGATCTGGCTCGGACACTCCTCCTATTACGTCCAGTTGGCGGGCAAGCGCATCCTGATTGATCCCGTCTTTAGTGACAATGCTGCCCCCCTGCCCTATGCCAATGAAGCTTTTGCAGGCAGTAATCCGTATAGCGCCGGGGATTTTCCCGACATTGACTACCTGCTGATCACCCATGATCACTGGGATCATCTCGACTACCCAACCCTGAAGGCACTGCTGCCCAGGGTCAAGGCGGTAGTCAGCGGACTCGGTGTCGGCGCTCATCTGGAGCGCTTTGGCTACCCACAGGCCCGCATACATGAGGCGGATTGGAACAGCACCCTGCAACTGGATCCCGAACTGACCATCCATCTCTTGCCTGCACGTCATTACTCCGGGCGATTGTTTAAGAAGAACCAGACGCTCTGGGTCGCCTTCGCCCTTAAGAGTGCCCGGCAAACCCTGTTCTTCAGCGGTGACAGCGGCTACGGTCGCCACTTTGCCGATATCGGCCGGCGCCTGGGGCCAATCGACCTGGCCGTGCTGGACATGGGGCAATACGACCCGCGCTGGCCACTGATCCACATGACACCGGAGGAAGCTGCCAAGGCAGCAGAGGATCTGCAAGCCCGTGCCCTGATGCCAGCTCATCTGGGCAAATTTGCCCTGGCCAACCACCCTTGGATGGCGCCGCTGGATCGGATCAGCCTTGCCAGCGACGGCAAGCCCTATCGCTTGCTGACACCACGAATCGGCCAACCCCTCGCCATGGCTAGCCTCCCCGACACCACGGCCTGGTGGCAGCAGGAGTTCGCTCAAAACGTCACCCTCAGCCTCAACGGACAAGACAACATGCGCATCAAGATGACCATCAATGGCCGCACGGCCGTGGCGACGCTCGACGATACGCCGAGCGCCCGGGACTTTTTCTCCCAGCTCCCCCTGACCCTGGCACTGGAGGAGTACGCACAGACGGAAAAAATTGCCTACCTGCCGCGCAAGCTGACGACTCAGGCGGCGCCAGAGGGGATAGACCCGCAAGTCGGAGACATCGCTTACTACGCACCCTGGGGCAATCTGGCGATCTACTACCGGGACTTCGGTTACTCGAGCGGCCTCATCCGCCTGGGACGCCTTGCATCGGGTCTGGATGCCTTGACCGCCCAGCCTTCGGGCACCCTCACCATTGAAGCCGTCAAATGACGCACCTCCATCCTTCAATATCAGGTCGTAAAATGAAGACTCATCATGCCGCTGTCGAATCCCTCCCCGCAGTACAAGAACATTGGGGGGCCGTGGGGGCCATGTCCCTCTGCGTGGCTCTGCTGATCGCCGCCGAGTTTATGCCGGTCAGCCTGTTGACCCCGATCGCCCGCGATCTCGGTGCCAGCGATGGCCAGGCGGGCCTTGCCATCTCCATCTCGGGTCTCTTCGCCGTCATCGCCAGCCTGCTGGTCACCCGGGTCTGCGCCCACCATGAGCGTCGTCATGTGCTGATGGTATTGGCACTGGTGATGCTGCTCTCCCTCATCCTGATCGCGCTGAGCCCCAACTTTGCGCTGCTGATGCTGGCCCGGGCCCTGCTGGGCGTGGTGGTCGGTGGATTCTGGGCACTGGCCACCGCCACCATCATGAGGCTGGTGTCCCCCGACTCGGTGCCTAGAGCCCTCGGCCTCATGTACACCGGCAATGCCGTCGCCACCGCCTTTGCCGCTCCGCTCGGCAGTTATCTGGGTGGCATCATCGGCTGGCGGGGCGTGTTCTGGCTGCTTACACCGCTGGTGGTGCTGAACCTGCTGTGGATGGCCGTCAGCCTGCCCTCGATGCGAAGCAAGCACAGTGCTGATCCAGTTCTGGGGCTGCTCAAGCGACCCAATGTGGCGATGGCCATGCTCGGCGTCATGCTCACCTTTGCTGGCGCCTTCTGTGCGTTTACCTACTTCCGACCGTTTCTGGAGACACGTACCCAAACCAGCCTGCAGGAACTCTCCTCCCTGCTGCTGGCACTGGGAATGGCCGGATTCGTGGGCACCACTGTGGCCAGCGCCACCCTGCATCGTCACCTCTATCGGCTGCTGCGATGGCTGCCCCTGATGCTTACACTCATCACCCTTGGCCTGCTCGCCATGCAGCACTCCTTCTGGGGCGTCGCGCTGATGCTGACCCTGTGGGGTGCCATCAATGCTGCCATTCCGGTTGCCTGGTCCGCCTGGATAGCCCGGGGGATCCACGATGCCCCCGAGAGTGGCGGCGGCCTCATCGTTGCCGCCATCCAGCTCTCCATCATGCTGGGGGCTGGCATCGGTGGCTGGCTGCTCGATCACTACACCATAGGCGCCACCTTAATTGGCAGCGCCGCCCTGTTGATGGTGGCCACGCTGGTGGTCGGCAGCGGCAAGCGGCTGCCCCCCTCCCAGGTGAACGGATGAGGTTCCGATCCCGTGACTCAACCCGTTCAAGACGCCGTGCAGCCCCTGCGTTGCACAGAGATACCCCGGCAACTGTTGCCACCCCATCGGAGAGAACACCATGATTAAATCCGTCAACGCATATGCGGCCGCCTCGGCCACGGCACCGCTGGCACTTCATCCCATCACTCGCCGACTGCCACGCCCCGATGATGTGGAGATCGACATTCTCTACTGCGGCGTCTGCCATTCGGATCTGCACACCGCCCGCAATGACTGGGGCTGGACCCGCTATCCCATAGTGCCGGGCCATGAAATCATCGGCCGGGTGGTTGCCATCGGCAGCCAGGTCAGCAGATTCAAGGTTGGCGATCGGGTCGGGGTCGGCTGCATGGTGGACGCCTGCGGTCATTGCGAGGCGTGCGAAGAGGGCCATGAGCAACACTGCAGCGAGACAGCAACCTACACCTACGGCGCCCCCGACCGTATCGATGGCAGCCTGACCCAAGGCGGTTATTCCGAGAAGGTCGTGGTCAAGGAGGGATTCGTCGTGCGCATTCCCGATAACCTCGCCTTGCAGGGGGCGGCGCCGCTGCTGTGCGCCGGCATCACGACCTGGTCACCCCTGAAAAACGCCGACATCGGCCCCGGCAGCCGGGTCGCCGTCGTGGGACTCGGCGGTCTCGGCCATATGGCCATCAAGCTGGCCAAGGCGATGGGTGCCGAAGTGACACTGTTTACCCGCTCGCCCGGCAAGGAAGAGGATGCCCATCGGCTCGGCGCCGACAGGGTCGTCATCTCGACCGATGCCGCCCAGATGGCTCAGGTTGCGGGTCACTTCCACCTCATCGTCGATACCGTGCCCTATGTGCACGATCTCAATGCCTACATTCCCACCCTGCGTTTCAAGGGGTCCCTGGTGCTGGTGGGTTATCTTGGCCCGCTCGAACCGGCCCTGGACAGCATGCCCATGGTGATCGGCGGCAAGGCGGTAGCGGCCTCCATGATTGGCGGTATGGCTGCGACTCAGGAGATGCTCGATTTCTGCGGCCAACACGACATAGTGTCGGATGTGGAAGTGATTGCCATCCAGGATATCAACGATGCCTATGAACGGATGCTCAAGAGCGATGTGAAGTACCGCTTCGTCATCGACATGGCCTCCCTCAAGGTGGAAGCCTGACAATCCCGGGCGGCCTTCCGAGGTGGCGGCCGCTCGGGTCTTCGCACATGAGAGGAAGAGCGCACAGTCACACAGGGACGATTGCCGTGAAGCCATGACCTGCACAGTCATGGCATCTCTGATATTCAAGGGGCCTGGAGCAGGCCCCCATCGTATGCCGATGCCCTGGAGCGCCGCAGTGCGGCCAGTTTGATCGAATGCCTACAGCCGGGTCATGGTCGATGACTCGCTTTTTCAGCCGCCTTGCGGCTGTTTTTTTGCCATTTTCTGATGGTAAAGGGGCTGCCCTCAGGTGAATGAGGAATGCGCAGGCGATGAAGACATGTGGATTTCACAGAACCGAGTACGGCAGCAGGAGCCGGTATTGCCACGTCCTCACAGGTGTCATGCCCCAGACTCAATGCCATGCGCTCTGGTCGCGCGCCATAAACAGCACATAAACAAAAAACCCAACCTGTTTGACAGATTGGGTTTGATAAATGGCGGAGAGACAGGGATTCGAACCCTGGGTGGCATTGCTGCCACAATTGATTTCGAGTCAATCCCGTTCGGCCACTCCGGCATCTCTCCGCGGGCCCTCATATTGACCCAACCCGAGTCGGGAAATCAACGTAAATCTCGTTGCAGATCAGACGACTGGCTATTAAACCGTCAGTCTGTGCCGACTCCCCCTCCCCTTGCCAGGCCCAGGCCTGCTTGCCGACGTGCGGCGCCAAGGTGTCAGACATGGTCTCAGGGCCGACCACCCCGGCACCGATTCAGGCTTATCCGCCTTTCCCCGACAAACCGGGGGCTGAGGGCCGAAAATCCCCCTCAACCTGCCTCAATAGGGCCCGGGAGAAGGGTGGTCCGGCGCTGGTAATCCCCGGTCGATTGGTTGACAATCTCCGCTCATTTTTGGGGAGGGAAGCGCTTCCCTCGAGAACTGCCGATAGGAAACACCATGCACAATACCCGTATCGTCTCACTGCTGCTGGCCGTTGCCAGCCTCTGGACCACGCCGGCCTGGTCGAAAACCTATCCGCTTCCGCCGGCGGACAGCCGTCTCATCGGTGAGCTGGAAGACTACATAGTCCAACCTGGCGATCATCTGGAGCTGGTCGGCAAACATACCCAGATTGGCTTTTTGGCGCTGCTCGAGGCAAATCCCGGGGTAGATCCCTATTTGCCCACCCCAGGCACCCGGCTGACCCTGCCGACCCAGATGCTGCTGCCCGATGTGCCGCGGGAGGGCATCGTCATCAACCTGCCGGAGCTGCGACTCTATTACTTCCCCAAGGACAAGGCGGAGGTGATGGTGCTGCCCATCGGCATAGGTGACATAGGCCGCGAGACCCCTGAGATGACCACCACCGTCATCGCGAAGAATCCGAACCCGACCTGGGTGCCCGGCCCCATGGTGCGCAAGTCCTGGCTGGAGCAAAAGGGCATAGACCTGCCGGCCGTGGTGCCCCCGGGCCCGGACAATCCCCTCGGCAAGTTCGCCATGCGGCTGGGCTATGGCAACAAGGACTACCTCATTCACGGCACCAACAAGGAGTTCGGGGTCGGTCTGCGGGTCAGCGCGGGCTGCATCCGGCTGCGCCCGGACGACATAGAGACCTTGTTCAGCCTGGTGCCTGTCGGTACCCGGGTCCAGGTGATCAACCAGCCGGTCAAGACGGCGTTGGAGCCGGACGGTCGCCGCTGGCTGGAGGTGCACTCCCCCCTCTCCCGCACCGAGGAGGAGATGTCCGAGGGTGCCCCGCTGGTGCTCTCCCCCGAGGTCGAGCAGTTCATCGCGGCCCCCGAGATAGATGGCTCCCGGGTGACTGCCCTGCTCGACGACAAGAACGGGCTGCCCCGCCCCATCAGCGGCTAAGACTCTCCCGGAGATCACCATGACGAGATGCGGCCTTCCCCTGCTGGCGCTCCTGTTGACCCTGCTGCCGGGCTCAGCGGCGTTGGCGGACATACTGTGGATGCAGAACGGCGATCGCCTGACCGGCACCATAGAAGAGATCACGAACGAGCAGATACGCATCAAGCCATCCTACAGCGAAGCCCTGACCGTCCAGCGCCATGCCATCAAGCGCTGGCGCCTGGACAAACAGGAGAAACCCAAGCCCCTGACCAAGACGGGGATCCCCTTGCTGGACTCCCCTGACGAAGTGAATGCCTTGCTCCTGACCGGCACCAGCGATCTGAACATCAAGCTCAAGGAGAACACCAAGAAGACCAACAACGTCAACCTCAAGGTCTCCACCGAGCTGGCCAATCTGGACTGGCGTTACAGCCTGGATGGCGAATATATCTACGAGACGGCAAACAACATCACCGACAGCCACGAATACAAGCTCAAGCCCAAGCTCGACTTCTTCTTCGACGACCACTGGTTCCTGAGCTCCTCCATCGACATCGACTACAACCTGATCGAGGCCGGATACCTTGAAATAGACTATGCCTCCGGCCCCGGCTACCGCTTCTGGAATGACAAGCGACGCCGCCTGGAGCTTATTAGCCAGCTGGGTCTGGAGCGGGCCTACTTCACCCCTGATGTGTGGAGCAACTCGGATCTGTTCGACGAGCGGATCATCAACTACCCCTTCCTCAGCCTGGGGTGGGACTATCGCCAGCCCCTCGAGCTGTGGCAGGAGAAGTTTGAACTCTTCAGCAAGGGGCGCTACGAGAAGTTCATCGACCAGCCCTCACCCTATCTGACCAGACGGCAGTCCATCAGCGGCAGCCTGGGGCTCAGGTACTATTTCAACGATCACCTGCGCCTCTCCTGGTCGAGCGAGCTGGATTGGGACGACGCCTGGCTCGACTATCAGGACGCAAGGACCAGCCTGAGCGAAAAGGAGTGGCGCCATATCATCACCCTGGGCGCCAGCTTCTAGGGACCCGGAAACGACACAGGCCCACCGAAGTGGGCCTGTGTGTATCACCGTGAGGGACGGGCGTCAGAAATAGATACGGGTGACCGACTCGATGACGCAGCCAGGGCGGCGGATCCCTTCGATCTCTATCTTGATCTCCTTGAGCAGCTCGAGCCCACCCTTGATGGGGGTCACTCTGGACAGCCTGGTACGGGCGCGGATGTTGCTGTCCACCTTGATGGGATACGGGAAGCGAACCTGTTCCAGACCGAAGTTCACCACCATGCGGGCGCTCGGGAATTCCGGCGTCGCCTCGTCCACCGAGCCGGTGAGCTGGGGCAGCAGGGCCAGAGTCAGGAAACCGTGGGCAATGGTGGTCTTGAACGGCGACTCGGCCGCCGCACGCTCGGGATCGGTGTGGATCCACTGATGGTCCCCGGTCACCGCCGCGAACTGATCGATCAACCCCTGGCTTATCTGCAACCACTCACCCACATGGGTCTCTTCCCCGATCCGGGCCTGCAGCTCGGCGTAGAGGGTGGCGGCTTCGCCACTCAGCTCCACCGCATTCTCTTCGATCAGGGTCGGCTGGCTGTTGACCGCCTGAGCCTGGGATGCGCGCTGCTGCCGCACCTGCGACTGCTCCGCCTGGAGATCCAGCACCCGTCCCAGCAAAGGGTGAAGGTGTGCCTTTTGCTGAAACTCACGCCAGTAGTCACGGATCGCCGGAGAGAGCCAATCCTTGAGCTCAAAGGGGTGCTGCGCCAGGATTTCGCGCTTGTGCTTCAGAAAATCGACAACTTTCATGTACCGATCCCTATTCGATTCAAAGCCTGTAAAGAGGTCTAACCAGTCCCATTTTATGAAAGTTTCACAGGTAAGTACAAAAAAATCTCGGCGTACAACTGTACCGGGGATGAAAGTGGTCACTAACACGCAGGGAATAACGGGCAGGAAAAAAGCAGAAAAACGATTGCAGCAAGGGGAACGGGACGGAAAACCTCGGGGCTGGCAAAGGGCGTGGTTCGGGGTGTTTTTGCTCTCAACACCCCCTTTCCCTCAGCGGCCGGGGGCAGACCACCAGGCGGTTCGGCTAGACTCGTCCAGGAAGCTCCAGGCCAGGATCCGGCTCACCTTGTTGCCCTGCGCCATGTCGATCACCCTGACATCCTGCGCCCCCACCCGAGCCAGCGCCTTTCGTGCGGCAGGCAGATTCTCCTTTTTCGACACCAGCGAGCTGAACCAGAGGCACTGGCCTGAAAACTCCTTGCTCTGCTCTATCATGCTGGCCAGAAACGCCGCCTCGCCACCCTCGCACCAGAGCTCCGCCTTCTGTCCGCCGAAGTTGAGCACGGGAGTCCCTGTCACCGCCTTGCCGAGGTTGCGCAGCTTGCGTTCAGTCCCCTTGCTCGCCTCCGCCAGAGAGGCGTGGAACGGCGGGTTGCACAGGGTCAGGGCGAAGCGCTCCTTCGGCCCCAGGATGCCGCGAAAGATCTGCTTGGGGTTGTCCTGATGGCGGCACGCTATCTGGCTGCCCAGGCCATTGCTCGCCGCCAGCAGGGTCGCCGCCTTGATCGACACGGGGTCGATATCCGACCCCACGAAGCGCCAGCCATACTCACGGGCCCCCAGCAGGGGATAGATGCAGTTTGCCCCGACACCTATGTCCAGCACCCGCACCCCCTTGCCCCTTGGCACCTCCCCCGCACTCTCGGCCAGCAGATCCGCCACCCGATGCAGGTAATCGACCCGGCCCGGAATGGGCGGACAGAGGTAGCCCGGCGGCAGATCCCAGTGCTGTATGCCGTAGTGCAACGCCAGCAGGGCCCGGTTGAGCGCCTTGACGGCGGCCGGATCGGCGAAATCCAGAGTCCGGGTGCCATGCTCGTTGACGAACACGAAGGGCAGCAGCTCGGGAGTACGCTGACAGAGGGCGTCAAAATCGTAAGGGGTCTGGTGGCGATTGCGCGGGTGCAATCCGGATTTGTGCTGGGTCTTCATGCTGGGCCTGCCAAAGATCGAAGGGGCCACACTATAGAGAGTCGGCCAAGGAAAGTCTAAACGAGGGCCATAAAAAACCGGGCTTCAAGGAGCCCGGTTCAAGTGAGGTTGGAAAAACAGTCCGTACTGCGAGCCGTTTGTCCAGCCTGACTCAGATCTCGATCCGGCGTGCCTGCCAGAACTTGCTGCGCCAATAGGAGTTGTCTAGCTTGGAGCGGGTCACCCCGGCGCGGGTGGAGGCGTGGATGAATTCACCGTTGCCGACATAGATGCCCACATGATTGAGGCGGCGGTTGATCTTGAAGAAGACCAGATCCCCTTCCACCAGATCCTGCTTGGAAACGCGGGTGCCTTCATGAACCTGGGAGCGGGTATCGCGGGGCAATTCGATGCCGACGGCATTGCGGAACACTTCACGGGCGAAGGCGGAGCAATCTATGCCTCGCTGGCTGCTGCCCCCCATGCGGTAAGGGACACCACGCCACTCTTTGTATACGGTCAGGATTTCGTTGACATCTGGTGTGGGTGAAACTTCAGGTTCAATCACGGGTTCCATCATGGAAACCTCGATCTTGCTCGCGACCTCGGTCTGGGGTGCAGAAGCACAACCCACCATTCCGAGCGCGACCAGCAGTAGCATCAGGTGGCGCAATCCTTTATCCCCGCAAATAGAGTGAAACTTGTTAAAATGCAGCCCGACAGGGCAATTTATAAGGCAACAGCACCCGACTATATCCAAGAATTCTATCGAGGCAAGCGAAAATCCCTATCGACCTCACATTTTTGCAAGGAAATGCACTGTTTTGCATGATTAATGTGATCATGGCCAAACAATATACAATCGCAAAAGTACCGGTTTTGCCCTGTCAAAACGGATCGTTATCGCTGTTTCGACCTCATTTTAAAGTGAAATATTATGCTCTATGCGGATCTCTATTTGTTAAAACCGGCGCTCATCGACGCCGAGCAGTTGATCAGGCTGCAATCAGAGCTCTCGCCGGACGAATATCGCCATTGGCATGAGATCCGCCAGCCTGGCCGCCAGCGAGAGTACCTGCTCGGCCGGATACTGCTGCGCCGCCTGCTGGCCGAGCGGCTTGGCTGTCCGCCCGATACGCTGCTGTTTCGCACCAGCGAGCACGGCAAACCCACTCTGGTCAGCCATGACTGGCAGTTCAATCTCAGCCACAGCGGGGACTGGCTGGTGCTCGCCCTCTGCCAGCAAGGCCCCCTCGGCGTGGATGTCGAGATGGGCTTGCGCCAGCGTCCCGTCCTGCCATTGGCCCAGCGTTTCTATGCCCCTGACGAATATCAGTGGCTGCTTGCCCTGCCATCCCGGGAACAGGCTTCGGCCTTCTATCGGCTCTGGTCACGCAAGGAGGCGGTGCTGAAAGCCCAGGGGGCCGGCATTGCCGCCGGGCTCGACAAGGTGCGTTTTGTGCCAGAAGAGGGGTGGCGGCTGGACAACCGACTCGATACCCGGAGCTATCAGGTGCTGGACTGGCGTTTTGGCAGCGGCTGGCTGAGCCTCGCCGCTCCGACTCGCCAGATCAATGGCTACCTGCTGGATGAGCGCTTGAAATCCACGCCCCTGGACCCCATGTTGATCCACACCATTTTCCGAGAGTCAGCCTCATGATCGTCGACATCAATCCCCAGAACTTCCACGCCGAACTGATCGATGCGTCCATGAAAAAGCCGGTCGTCATCTATTTCCACGCCCCGCAGATGCCAGAATGCCAGGGCATGACCCCGCTGGTGGAGACCCTGGTCGGCCCGGCCAATCCCGCAGTCACCCTGGCCAAGGTCGACATGAACGATCCCCAGCTGCAACCCCTGGCCAGCCAGCTGGGCCTGCGCGCGCTGCCCGCACTGGTGCTGTTCCATCAGGGGCGCCCGGACGAGCAGGCCATCCTGGAAGGCCCGCAAGATGAGGCCACATTGCGCCAGTACTTCGCCGCCTTCGCCCCCAAGGAAGAGGAGCTGCTGCTCGAGCAGGGTCAGCAAGCCCTGGCTGAGGGTCAGGCAGATGTGGCCCATGCCCATCTCACCCAGGCCCACCGGCTGGCGCCCGAGCGTCACGACATCAGCCTCTGGCTGGTGCAGGCGGCGCTGGATCTGGCTCTGCTGGATGAGGCGCAGGCCCTGCTCGCGACCATCCCCATGGTGGCGCAGGATGATCACTATCAGACCCTGAGTTCCAGCCTGGCACTGGCGCTGCAAGCCAGTGACAGCCCGGAGCTGCGCGCCCTGGAGCAGCGTCATGCAGAGACACCGGACGACGACGCCCTCAGCCAGGAGCTGGCGGTGCAATACAGTCAGGTTGGCCGTCAGGAAGAAGCGCTGGCGTTGCTGTTCAACATTCTCAAGCGCGACATGGCGTTTGGCGATGCCAAGAAGATCTATCTCGATATCCTGACCACAATGGGGGCACACCCGGCTGCGCAGAGTTATCGTCGCAAGCTCTATAGCCTGCTTTATTGATCGATGAAGATATCAGGGGATGCCGAGCAATCGGCATTGCCTTGTTCAGGCAGGCAGTGCAGTAATAAGGGAAATGACGAATTTCAGGCAAAAAAAAATGGCGCATTAAAATGCGCCATTTTTTCGCATGGATTACTTCTTGTAGGAAGTAGCCATGTTGTCGATGCGCTGGTTAGCACGAGCTGCTTCTTGGTTAGCAGTTGCGATATCAGCAGCCATCTTGGATTGATCAGCACGAACTGCGCTAACATCTTGAGCCAGTTGGTCAACTTTGTTAGACAGATTCTGAACGGAAGTTTCCAGTTCGCTGGTGTTTGCACAACCGCCCAGCAGGGCAGACAGACCAACAACACCTACCAACAACATTTTCTTCATTTTTAAAGCTCCCTTTAACTCGCCAGACGTTTAGCAAGCGGCGTGATTATGGCACAAATAAATACGAGTTTGGATAGGCCCCATCACAGATAAATGCATTAAAACCCTCATTTTTTTTTAAACGCACACTTTCTGTGCAAATCTAAGTCAAAAACGAGTGCTCTGGATGAGGTTCGCACCAAGCGTAACCAAAAAATGCCCTTATTACAATTTCGTATGAAGCTTAAGCCGAACGTTCAGACAGCATTTGACGATATTGCACCAGATCTTCGATGGTCAGCACCGGCATCCGGTGTTGGCGACCAAAGGCCACCAGATCCGGCAACCTGGCCATGGAACCATCGGCCTTGGTCAGCTCGCACAACACCCCGTAAGGCTTGAGGCCGGCCAGCTGCATCAGATCGACAGTGGCTTCGGTATGGCCACGCCGGGTCAGCACGCCGCCGGTGCGGGCACGCAGCGGGAAGACATGGCCTGGGCGATGCAGATCAGATGGCCGGGCGCCGTCGGCGATGGCGGCCTGGATGGTGGTGATGCGGTCGGCGGCGGAGACACCCGTGGTGACGCCCTGGGCCGCTTCTATGGTCACGGTGAAAGCGGTCTGATAATGGCTGGAGTTGGCCTCCACCATCATGGGCAGCTCGAGCTGGCGTACCCGTTCGTCGGTCAGGCAGAGGCAGACGATGCCGGAGCATTCGCGGATCATCATGGCCATCTGTTCGTTGGTCATGGATTCTGCGGCGAAGATGAGGTCGCCCTCGTTCTCCCGATCTTCATCATCGGCCACCAGCACGCCACGGCCGGCACGCAATGCGGCCAGCGCGGCTTCGACGCGGGCAATGGGATCACCAAATTCACTGAGTAGAGACTGATTCATGGTAAGACTCCTAAACAAGACAAGGACCAGAATCAGGGCATGGAAAGGCAGACAGAGATAGGTATGCAGCAGCCGGCCCGCGGGAGCCATGACTGCAATATCTGTCTTATCCTCTTTCATCCGGACTGTGACCGTCGGCTCCGGCATCTCACCGGATCTGCTGACCCCGACCCTGGTTCCAAACCAGGGTCGGGCGCTCGCGGGCTCCCCGAGTCAGATCGGGATACCGCCGGTGGGGAATTTCACCCCGCCCTGAGAATAAGCGCAGACAGCCTAAAGAAAAAAAACGCAGGATACCAGCCCAAAACCCATCAAAGATAAATAGGATGCAGCGCACCGCCGCCCGCTGGCGACTTGCCACTCAGCTGCACGGCGCGCTGTCCTTTCTGATTTTGTTTATGGCATAGTGCCAGCAAAAACGTGCAGCCCGCGCAGACTCGGGCGCCAACACCACAAACGGAATCATGACAGAGATGGAAAAGAAAATACTGCTAACCGATTGCCCCGACGCCAAGGGGCTGATCGCCAAGATCACCAACATCTGCTACAAGCATCAGCTCAACATCAACAAGAACGACGAGTTCGTGGATCACGAAAACGGCCGCTTCTTCATGCGTACCGAGCTGGAGGGGCGTTTCAATGACGAGACCCTGCTGGCGGATCTCGACGACGCCCTGCCGGCGGGCGCCCAGCGCCGTCTGGTCAAGGCGGGCAAGAAGCGCATCGTCATCCTGGTCACCAAGGAGACCCACTGCCTCGGCGACATCCTGATGAAGAACTACGCCGGCGCGCTGGACATGGACATAGTGGCGGTGATCGGCAACTACGACACGCTCGCAGAATTGACGGGCAAGTTCGACATCCCCTTCCATGCCGTGAGCCATGAAGATCTCAGCCGCACCGAGCATGAAGAGCAGGTACGCGCCCTCATCGACGGCTACCAGCCGGATTATGTGATCCTGGCCAAGTACATGCGGGTGCTGACCCCGAGCTTCGTGGAAGCCTATCCACGCAAGCTCATCAACATCCATCACTCCTTCCTGCCCGCCTTCATCGGTGCCCGCCCCTATCGTCAGGCCTTCGATCGCGGGGTCAAGCTGATCGGTGCCACCGCCCACTTCGTCACCGACGATCTGGATGAAGGTCCCATCATAGAGCAGGACGTGATCCACGTGGGCCATGCCTTCAGCGCCGACGACATGGCCAAGGCGGGACGGGATGTGGAGAAATCCGTGCTGAGCCGTGCCCTGGAGCTGGTGCTGAACGAACGGGTCTTCGTCTACGGCAACAAGACTGTGGTGTTCAAGTAACCCTGCCCGTCGTTCGACGCCCAGCAAAAAGGCTCCCGAGGGAGCCTTTTTCGTCTGGCTGTGCTTATTTGCGCTTATTGAGGTAGGGGCAGACCGTTGATGGTGACCAGCCCCTTGTCGAGCTTGAGCTCGGCATTGAGGTGCGCCGGCTCCGCCTTCAGATAACCCAGGGCCGTGAACTGGGCCAGCATGGGCGCCAGCTGCGGCACCGCCTTGCCCAGCTGGTCCCCGAGGCTGGCATTGAGCAGTCCGGACAGAGCCTGCATCCCCTCTTCGCTTCCCATCAGCTGTGCCAGGGTCGTTGGCGCCAGCTTGGCCTCCCCTTTCAGGCTGACGGGCTCGCCGTTGAGCTGGGCGCTGAGATCGGTCAGCTCCAGCGTGGCGCCCCGTTGCAGCATCTTGTCCAGCGCCTGCTGGACAGCAGCCTCGTCCACCCGCTGGCTGCTGGCCTCCTGCAGGGTCTGATAGCCCTCCAGATCCAGCCCCTTGAGCGCCAGATCCAGACTTCCCTGGGTCAGTGCCAGGCTGTCGCTCTCGTTCTCCAGGTTGAGAGTCGCCACCTTCATCTGATAGCGGCTGGAGAGGGTCTGGGCATCATCCCCCGCCAGCTGGGTGTTGGTACTGACCCCCTGCAACGAGAGCTTGACGCTCTCCGGCAGTTGCAAGGAGAGGGCGGACAGCGTCATCTCGCTGCTAGGAGAGAGCCAGATGCCGCTGATCTCGGCCATGTCGGCACTGCCCTTGAGATCCGCCAGGGCCAGATCCATCTTGCTCTGCGCATCGTGGACCGTCATGCCCAGCCACTGGAAGACCATGTGGCCATTGCCATCGAGATCCCCGCGGTAATCCCCGCTCAGGGGCAGGAAGCTGAACTCGTTGAGCCCCTCCTTGACCTTGAAGTCGCTGGCCCAGAAACGGGAGCTGTTGCTCATGGTCCAGAGGCTGCTGGCCGACTCCAGGCCAAGCTGCCACTGCTGCATGCCGAGGGCGGTGAAGACCGGGGCCAGGGTCCCCGCCGAGGTGTCGAGCAGCATGTTGCTCTTGATATAGAGCGGCAGCAGGCGGCTGTTGACACGCAGCTGCAGCTCTATGGGCTCGCTTCCCGCCATCTGGGGATCGAAACTCGCCAGCGTCTGGGGTGTCACCACCACCTTGAGCACCCCATCACGGGTGAACAGGTTCTCGCTGGTGGGTAACCAGGTGATCTCGACCCCGCTCTCCTGCTTGGCCCTCACGATCTGCTCCCCCAGGATGCGGTCGAAGGCATTGCCCGTGTACCAGCAGGCGCCCAGCCCACCCACCACCAATGCCGCTCCGGCAGCCATGGCCACTGTCTTTTTCATCTGCTCTCTTACTCCTGATTTTTCTATGGCGGGTGCATAGGCGCACTCTACGGGGAGGATGGGAACACAAGCAAGCCAGATCCCGGCTCATGGCCCATTCTCGACTGTCACAGCAAGGGGCTGAACAGGTAGAAGATGTTCTCCAGCAATTTTTTGTACCAGGGGCGGGCCCGCCACTGGGTCAGCGACATGGGGGTCGCCTCCAGCATGTAGCCCTGCACCAGCTGATTCATCTCGGCGACAAACACCGGGTTGTCGATGAGCAGGGTGATCTCGAAATTGAGCCAGAGGCTGCGTCTGTCGAGGTTGACCGTGCCCACCAGGGCGAAGTCGTCGTCCACCAGCACGCTCTTGGTGTGCAGCAGACCGGCATCATAGCGGTAAATTTCGACCCCGGCCGCCAGCAGATCCTCCATGAAGGAGTTGCTCGCGTGGTTGGCCATCAGGGAGTCATTGCGCGCCGGCAGCACCAGCTGCACCAGTACGCCCCGCGCCGCCGCCGAGGAGAGCGCCGCCGCCAGGGGGTCGTCCGGTACGAAATAGGGGGTGGTCAGCACCAGGTGGTGGCGCGCCTGGTAGATGGCCAGCAGCAGGCTCTGCTGGATGCAGTCACCGCCGACGAAGGGGCCTGAGGGGATGAGCTGGGCCCGATAGTTGGTTTGCGGCCAGGCCTCGGGTTCGTGCTGCAGGCTGTCGAGCAGCCGCTCGCCGGTCTCCATCTCCCAGTCCCAGACGAAGGTGGACCACATCAGGGGCACCACTGGCCCCTGTACCCGGATCATGATGTCGACCCACTGGCCGACACCGGCATCCTGCTTGAAGAAGCGGGGATCCACCATGTTCATGGAGCCGGTGTAACCGACCCTGTCATCTATCACCACCAGCTTGCGGTGCATGCGCAAGTCCTGGCGCTGGAACGGGATGCGCCAGGCCCCCACCGGCAGCACCTCCACCACCTTGACCCCGGCCGCCCGCAGCGACTTAGGCCAGCCGGAGCGGAAGAAGGTCTTGCTGCCGACGGAATCGAGCAACACGCGACAATCCACGCCGCGCGCCGCCACCTCGACAAGGGCCTCGCACACCGCGTCCACGTCCCCGCCTGGATGCCAGATGTAGAACTCCAGGTAGCAGGACTGGGAGGAGCTGCGGATGTCGCGCACTATCTCCTGAATGATGGTGTCGGGCTTGTGCAGCAGCGTCATCCGGTTGCCCGAGAGCATGGGCATGGCCAGCCGCCCCTGGATCAGATCATGGAGCGGGCGCGCCTTGCTGCCCACCTCGCAGCAGTGCTGGGGGAAGAGGCGGGCGAGCTGGCGGATCCAGATGGCGTAAGGGCGGTACATGGCCTGGGCACGTTCGGCCCGCTTGCGGCCGAGCCGTATCTCCCCAAACAGCACATAGAAGCCGACCCCGGCAAACGGGATGGCATAGATGAGCGCCAGCCAGGCGAGGGATACCCCTATGGGGCGCCGCTTCATCACCACTCGCAGGGAGATCCCCGCCACTATCACGGTGTGAAACAACAGCAACAGCCAGCCGAGAAAGCGGGAGAACAGCAACTGAATGTCGTATTCCAGACCGTCGAGCAAGACGACTCCTTGGTGTAATGAACAAAGGGCATGGGCAGATCCCACAGGGCCACAATGGTATGCTGTGGGACAAACCCATTCTATCAGGTCGTTAGCATGATCCTGCAATCTATGCTGCTGAGTCTGGCCATGCTAGGTCAAGGCTCATATGACATCAATGAGCAACAGATAAACCAGTACCTGCAATCCCAGGTGCAAGTCGACAAACAGCTGGAGTTGCCCGGCATCATCAAGGCCCATGTCCAGCTCGAGCAGAGCGATGTCCAGATCGGTCGCCAGAGCCCGGATACCGCCAGGGTCTTTGGCAAGGGCAAGCTGAAGATCTCCCTGCCGGACCAGACCCAGTACGATGCCCTGCTGAACATGACCTATGAGGCGAGGCCGCGCTACGACAAGGCCCAGAGCGCCCTCTTCCTCGACAACATGAAGCTGATTGACTATAAGCTGGAGCCCGCGGCGGCCGAGCAGAAGTTCGGTTTCATGCTGAGGATGCTGCTGCAGAGCATGGAGAAGCGGCTGGAGACCCAGCCCGTCTACAAGCTCGACGACAAGGATCCCAACCAGGCCTGGCTCAAGGAGAATCTGCTGGGGCTTGAGCTGTCACCGGGCAAGATCCACCTGCTGACCAAGCCGAAGGATCAGTTGTAGACAGTGGCCGTCGCCTGACGCACCAGCAGCTCGATCTGGTAACCCTGTTCGCGCTGCTGGTGATAGAGGGTATGAAGCGGTCCGTCGAGTTCATGCAGGGGAAGGTGGGCAAAGCCCGCCTTGAGGTAGAAGGGTTTCTCGAAGGGCAAGGCGTGGCAGATCACGGGCTTGTCCAGCAGATCGCTGCAGGCGTGCTGCAGCAGCCGGGAGCCCAGCCCCAGTGACTGGTAGTGCGGCAACAACCGGAAACCGCACAGGTGGTAATAGTCCTGTTCGTCGCGCAGGCGCACGGCCCCCACCAGCCAATGGGCATCCCGTACCACGAAGATCCGTTCGGCCAGATCCGGCACATAGTGGGAAAACGTCGTCTCGTAATAGTCCCTGATCAGGGAAAGATCCGCATCACAGTACTCTTCGAATCTGAGCTCCATCGCCCGCCTGCTTCTCATACCCATTTCGCTCTGGCCACCTGGCCCTCTCTTGCCCTATCAACCGGCCCCACGAAGAGATCAGACCAGAGTGGAGCAACAGCAAGATAACACGCCTTTAACTTACAAAAAAGCCAATAGCCAGCTGGGGAGTTGCGGCGTCGTCCATTGCCTCTAGCGAGGCTGCGGCACCCGCCTCGGGGAGCCCGTGGCCCCCTCTGCCCAGGCATTTATTACGACTCGTCGCCGGGGCCCTTGTTCTGCCTCGCCACGGATGCTTTACTCAACGTGGCTAACAAGGCTTAAGGAGCAAGCCGTTGAAAGCATGGATGTTGCTGGGAGCCATTTTGCTGTTCCCCCTCAGTGCCTGGAGTCAGACGCCGCCACCGGCCGAGGTGGTGGTCCTGACATCCGAGTCGATCCCGTCACCCAAGGTGGCAGAGCCCGCACCGCCCCCCGCCACGCGCCAGATCCAGGTCTACAAGTCGGTGCAAAAGAACGGTGTGGTGCGCTATTCCGACATGATGCCGGAGCAGGGTCATTACGAGCTGCTGCTGTTCAACGACTGCTACGCCTGCGATCCCGCCTCCAGGGTCAACTGGCGCACCACAGGCCTCTTCCTCTACGACTATGCCAGCACCATACAGGCGGCGGCCAAGACCTATCAGGTGGAGCCTGCCCTCATCCGGGCGCTGATCCACGCCGAATCCGCCTTCAACCCGCTGGCCGTCTCCCGCAAGGGGGCCATGGGGCTGACCCAGCTGATGCCGGCGACCGCCCGCGAGCTCGGGGTCGGCAATGCCCTGATGGCCGAGCAGAATATCTTCGGCGGGGTGAAATACCTGGCGGGCCTGCTCAAGCAATATGACGGCAACGTTGCCCTGGCCACAGCCGCCTACAACGCCGGGGCCGGTGCGGTGCAAAAACACGGTGGCATACCGCCCTATGCCGAAACCCGGGCCTATGTGGCGCGGGTCAAGTTGCTGCACCAGCGCTATAAAGAGATGCTGAGCGCCCGGGGCCTGTAAGCCCTTTGCAAGACACAAGCACGGCGGCATCCCCTCCCATACATGCAGAAACCCGGGCCTAGGTGGCGCGGGTCAAGCTGCTGCACCAGCGCTATAAAGAGATGTTGAGCGCCCGGGGTTTATGATCCCCTCATCCTCTACCTTAGAAAAAGAAAAACCTGGGTCATCCCGGTTTTGCTGCCCTCCAGAAACAAAAAAACACGCCCGCAGGCGTGTCGATACCACACATAGTTCAGTAACAGCTCACTCTTTGGTGGCGATCACGCGATAGGCCAATGCCCCCAGAATGGCACCGACGATGGGAGCGATCCAGAACAGCCAGAGCTGACTGACGGCCCAGTCACCCACGAACAGTGCCACACCCGTGCTGCGAGCCGGGTTCACCGAGGTGTTGGTCACCGGAATGCTGATGAGGTGGATAAGGGTCAGGCACAGACCGATGGCGATGGGGGCAAAACCCGCCGGTGCACGGCTGTCGGTGGCCCCCATGATGACGAACAGGAAGAAGCCGGTCATCACCACTTCACACACCAGTGCCGCCAGCAGGCTGTAACCACCCGGTGAGTACTCACCATAACCGTTGGAGGCGAAGCCGGCGCTCACGTCAAATCCGGCCTGGCCGCTGGCGATCACATAGAGCACACCGCCCGCCGCTATACCGCCAAGCACTTGAGCCACGATGTAAGGCACGACACCCGATGCCGGGAAACGGCCACCGGCCCACAGACCCAGGGTCACGGCCGGGTTCAGGTGACAACCAGAGATGTGACCTATGGCGAAGGCCATGGTCAGCACGGTCAGACCGAACGCCAGAGCCACACCCAGCAGGCCTATCCCCACATTCGGGAAAGCGGCAGCCAGCACGGCACTGCCACAGCCCCCCAGCACCAGCCAGAAGGTGCCCATAAATTCAGCTGCAAATGGTTTCACTCTCATATCTCCCGATGATGACTAGAACAGGAGCCTGGAAAAGGCTCATACGGACACTGCTATTCAACAGGCGCCATATTATGGGAGTGTGGTGGAGTAAGACGAAGCCGGCTTTATTTACGCAAAATGTGTGATGTGCATCACAAGTTGTTGATTAAACGGGAGCTTCCGCACCCAAGCCGCCGCCATTTCTCATCAGAGTCCCCCCTGATAGTGCGACAGCTTGTGACCCAATCAGCGCTTTTGACAACAGCACGGCGGGTAATAGGCTTGTGCCAGGCGCTATGGGCGTCCTCGCAGAGCCCGTCTGGGGATCAGCGGTAACGACCACGCACCGAGCTGGTGGCACGCCCCGCCATCTTGATGAGGCTCTGGCGGGTGTGGAAGTGACAGAGCGCCACCCCGAGGGCATCCGCCGCATCCGCCTGGGGGGTGGCAGAGAGCTTGAGCAGATGGGTCACCATATGCTGTACCTGCTCCTTGGCTGCCCCACCCGTGCCCACTACCGCCTGCTTGATCTGGGTCGCCGAATATTCGCTCACCGGCAGCAGGGCGTTGACCGCCGCCACTATGGCGCTGCCCCGCGCCTGACCTAGCTTCAAGGCGGAATCGGCGTTGCGGGCCATGAAGACCCGCTCGATGGCGAAGTCATCGGGCTTGAACTGGGTGATGATCTCGCTCACCCCGTCATACACCTGCTTGAGGCGCGACGGCAGCTCGCCCAGGTCGGTGCGGATGCAGCCCGAGCCCAGATACTCCGCCTTGCCCGCGACTATACGGATGACGCCGTAGCCGGTGATCCGCGAACCGGGGTCTATGCCCAGAATAATGCTCATGAAGGGATCACCTTGTCCGCCGCGACCGGGCGCTCTTCACCGGCCCGTGGAAAACCCGGCGCCATTTGCGAAACGTTGCTCATCACACTCTGTTGCTCTGCAGATCTTTCATGGGCGCCAAGATAGCAAACAAGCGCCCCCTTGGCTCGCGCGGCGGCGCCCTCCCCTGTCAACCGCGCAGGGATGCGTCATCTTGTACAGTACTTCGGTTGTTTTCTCGCCCCTGTTGTCCATCGGCAGCCCATGGGAAGGGCGAGCCGGGCTCACTCCCCCGCCAGATTCACCAGTCGCTCCGCCAGCCGGTGGCTGTGCAGATAGCTCTCGATAAGTCCCCCATCTGCCTTGCCTGTTTCAATTTGCTGATACCAGTGATCCAGCATGGCGACAAAACCCCGGCTCGCCAATACTGGCTGCCAGTCATCGGGGGCCAGGGTCTGCACCACCTTGCCCTGGGCCAGGGTGCCTCTGGTGCAGTTCTCCAGGTGGAGCGACAGATTGTCGCCATAGGCATCGATGCGCTCCTCGGTGAGGCCGGCGCTGCGGTTCATGCTGCCACTCACTGCGCAGTCGCCGCTCTGCCAGGCGACGCTCACCCCGGCCAGCAGCTCGGGCTGCTGGCTGCTACGCCGCAGCACAGCGTGCAGATCTCCGCTCGGCAGACCGCTATAAAAGCAGAGACTGTCGAGCACATGGATAAAGTCGTCGAACAGGAACTGGCGCGGCAGCCCCGGCAGATCGTGTCTGTGCTTCTGCCAGTGAAGTTCGGTGAGCGGCTGGCTGCGGGCTTCGCTCATGGCAGGCAGATAGCGGCGGTTGAAGCCCACAAAGAGCGGGCAATCCTGCGCCAGGGCCAGGTTGGCGAGCGCCTCCACCTCGGCGGCGTTGTCACAGAGCGGCTTGTCGACAAAGGTGGGGATGCCTGCGCGCAGGCACTGCTCCGCCAGCTTGCCATGTACGGCGGTGGCGGCGTGGATCATCACGGCGTCCGGGCGGCTCCCGAGCAGCGCATCCACCTCGATAAAGCACTCGGCGATCCGGTACTGGCGGGCCAGCTTATCCAGTACCGCTGGATTGCGGGTGCAGAGCAGCGGGGTGACCCGCTCGTCGCTCGCGAGCAGCGGCAGATAGGCCTTCTGGGCGATATCACCTAGGCCAATCAGGGCAATGCGCATGGGAACTCCTTGTCATGAGTGCGATGGCACAGGGTAACATCCGGCCTTTCTATAGAGAGCTTTCTATTCGAGCTCTTTCGAGAGCCCCTTGGCCTGCTCTCTGGCATCCAGCCACTTACCCACTCTGGCCCCCAGCTCGGAGCAGAGCATGGCGCTGACCACAGCCCAGAGCAGTTGGTTGAAATCAAAGTTCGCCTGCTTCTCAAACAGCAGGGGCACCATGAGGTTGAAGGCAATGATCCCGAGCACCAGCCCGAGCCCGCTGCCAATCTTCTCTCTTCTGGATCTGACCTTAACCGCCATCTATGTCTCCCAAAGCAGATAAACCTGCTGAAGTGTTCGTGAAGAATTAACAAGAGAGGCAAGCATGCGGCCGCTCCCCTTATCGATATTATCCGGCAGCACAAGATAGCAATGCCGCCACTATTCGACAGCCCCTCTCGATAATTAATTCACCAACTGCGATCAATGCCATGTTTTATCCTGTTGACGCATATTTTTTCGCCAACACATAGCGATAAGAACGCCAGATGTCACCTCCTGTTCTCCATCTTGCCGTGCCGCGACCCAATAGGGCATAACGGTAGATCGCCCACTCACAAACAGCCTGACAGCCACTCGCCCCCTTTATCACCGAGAAAGAAACAACTTGGTAACATTATTTAAAAAACGATGTTTTTCTGATGCTTGCATCACTTTTGCGCTCGCTTGATCAGCCTCGTTTGGCTTATCATTGCCACTTGATGCCTATTCAACGACATGGGCGATTGCCTCTGCTGACAAATAGGGCAAACAAGAAGCCGTTATTTACGAGAATTAGCGCATTGTGGGCCGATATTCAAAAAACTCACCACTAATGCTTTTTGTATCAATAATCGTCGATTATTTTACCGCGTATTGAGAGATCACTTTCTCTGCGCATTTTTTGCATGCCTGAATCTCGGCATTAAATAAGAATGGCAAGGAATAGCTATGGATAAATCGTTTCGTCTTGCGCCCCTCAGCTGTGTATTGATTGCTGCCGTTGGCTGCACCTCTCAGCAGATGCAGAGTTTCAAATCGACGGTCAATGACATCGGCAAAGATTATGGTATGCCCGTGCTCTGTGGCGCAGGCATGATCGCAGGTGGGGCCGCAGGTTACGCTCTTAACGGGGAAAAAGGGGCCGTCGCAGGGCTGGCCATAGGCGGCGTGCTGGGCTGTGCGGCAGGCTATGTGTGGCAATCCCGGCTGCAAGAGCTTGACCGTATCGCGAAGGAAGAGAATCTCAAGATCACCACAGAGCAGCTGACCCTTGCCGAACCTGCGGTGGCGACCAATGTGCCCCAGAATGCGGGGCTGGTTGCCCAGATACCCGATTCGGGCATGTTCGCCATTGGTTCTGACCAGCTGACGGAAAGCGGTCAACGGGTGGTGACCAAACTGGCTCAGGTGTATGCCACCCCCCCCGCCGCCACTCAAGCCGAGGCATCCACTGAGCGTCAAGAGCGCCGCATTCTCCTCGTCGGTCATAGCGATGCGACCGGCCCTGCAGAATTCAACCTGAAACTGTCCGAGCAACGGGCCAGGGCTGTCGGCAAGGTCCTGGTAAAAGCGGGGATCCCGGCCACCTCCATCTATTACCAAGGAGCGGGCTCTTCGCGCCCCATCGCAGACAACAGTGACCCCTTGCTGCGCGGTCAGAATCGCCGGGTCGAGATCGTTGAACTCGCGAACGAGCAGGCCCTGGTGATGCGGGCTCAGTCCGAAGAGGGCAACACCAGATATCTGCGTTATGGCGCTTCCGATGCTGCCAAGCCTCGTGTGGCTGCTGCCACACCAGCCGCGCAGTCCGCAAGCAGTGCAAGCAGTGCAAGCAAGGTGGCTGCCACGTCGAAAACCACCCCTCGTCAAGCCACAGCCAAACAGAGCGCACCTGACAGCAACACGGCCAAGGCTGCGCCCAGCGCCAAGGCAGCGGTGGATTTTGGCGGCGCACCTGCCAATACCTACCAGTGGAACATGGCCCAGAACATCAAGCCCAAGGCGAGCGGCTTTGCGCTGATCAGCAGCGCCTACGCGAGCGATATGCCGATGTCGAGCTGTGAGGCGGATAAGCCGCGCAGTGCGGGCCAGGTGCTGAGCATGGCAGACGACAAGCCTCTTCCACGCCATGCCACCAAGGAGTACATGCCCGGCTACAACAACCGCGTCTGGGCCAATACCGTCAACGGCCACCTGGTGACCGTCTCTCCGGTTTCCATCTTGCGGGATAACGCCAAGGTCGATCGCCAGCCGCTCCTGCAGGTGGTTCAGGGTTACAAGTCCTCAAGCCAGAAGAAAGCCCAATCCCTCAAGGCGGTGGCCAACACCTACGAGGGCGAGAGTGAAGTGCTTTACCGCGTCTTCACCAGCGACCCCAAGGCACCCGTCTCCTGCATGGATCTCGTGTTCAGTAAAGGCAACGCCAAGGTCAGCCAGGGAGCCCTGTTCTATCCGGCAGGTTCCGAGGCTTATGTGGCTTCCTACATGCCCATTCCCGCCACCCATTCCAAATAAGAAAACGGAGAAACTTAGTGGAAGACTTTTCTTTGGCAGCGCTCAAAGCGCTGATCCTCGCCAACCAGATACTGACCGTTGGCATTATTTCATTCCTCATCAGCGCCGTTGTGGTGTGGCGACATTGGGAGAATGTCTCCTACTTCCTGATCCGGGTATGGCACAGCCTGCCTCTGATCGGCACTGTGGCTCGCCTCGCGCGCAAGCCCGCCTCGGTCGATGGTGATGGCTGGATCAACCATGAAGTGACCCTGTCGAATGTGTACTACCGCGAGTACAAGAAACACCTGAAGGGGCCGGATGCCTACAATGCCTCCCTCGACTACCTGGCCAAGGCAGGAGAGGCAGGTCGCTCCCCGCGCCCGGCATGGGTGCTGGCCCTGGTGCTGGTACTGGTGCTGGTCGAGGCAATGGGGTTTGCCTACGTGCTCGCAGGCTGGATGAACATGGATGCGTCAACCAATGACCGCCATCTGCTGACGGCAGGTACGGCACTGTTGCTCGCCGTGGCCTCGGCGTTCTTCGCCGAAGTGGCCGGTCACTCCCTGCATCACAACAGCCTGATCGCCCGCGCCCGCCACTGGTGGCAAGGGGAAGAGCCTTCCAAACGCTCTCGTACCCTCAAGGCAAACAAGGCCATCAACCTGGAAGACTCCTTCTCGGACTCTGACAAACCCGACTATGAACAGCTGCTGGCACGGCTGAAAGATGTGAACTCGGGCGTTACCCGCAAGTTTGTCTGGCTGATTGTCTGCGCTGTATTTGTCGCCTGTATGGCCGTTGGTGCCTTCGTGGTGCGTTCAGCCACCCTCGACAGCATAGAGACCGAGATGGTGAACAGCATGCGTGCAGAGGCGACGGCACAGAGCGACAGCAGCATGGCGTCCCCCTTTGATCTGCCGGAGGAGTCTCAGGCAATCAACAGCGAGGCGGAAGAGGCCACCATAGACGACAAGATGCAGGCCATCCGTGAGGCCAGCCTGACCACCTACGTCATGCTGTCGCTCATCTACATCGCCATCCAGGGGATCAGCATCTGGCTTGCCAGCAAGTACTACTTTGCCGGTACCCACTCACAGACTGCCTGGCGTCTGACTCACGAATACGCGACCGCCGAAGAGATGCTGGACGCCATGGACCAGCAACGCACCGCCATTGCCAGTCATGCCGATGACAAGCTCCGCCGCTTGCAGACCCTGTTGTCGAGCCGTGACCATACCAACTCAGGTGTGCTGGGTGCGCTGGAAGGGGAGAAATCCGCCCATCGTAACTTCCTGGCCTTTATCGAGTACAAGGCGGGCACTGTGCCACCCAAGCCCGCCCCTCAGGCTGCGCCTCAGGCAACACAGACTGCGCAAGCCGAGCCGGCGCCTGCCGTGCAACCGGCAGTTGCTCAGGTAGTTGCTCAGGCAGAGACGGCGCTCCCGTCCACCACAGATGCCCCCGGCCAGACCGGCACTGTCCTCAAGGCCGCCGATTTCCATGATGTCACTGGCCTGCCCGAAGAGAGCCTGGCCGCGGCCAGCCGTGCACTGGGGATGGACGAAGCGCAGTTGCGCGATATCCGTGAACAGCAGATGGCCCTCAAGACATTGGGCCTCTTCCCCACCAAGCAGAGTGCCTAACCGTGAAGATCACTCAGGTATTACTACTGGCGTTGACGCTGCCTTGCGCAGCCTTGGCCGCCGACCGTAACGACATACAGAGCTGCTATGAGCGCAATGGTCTGACCGACATCAAGCCCGCGGGCACAGGTCGCGAGCTGGTGGTCATCATCGACCAGACCATTCCGATGCCCGACGATCTGCAACGCAGCAGCTGGGGCCAGATCGAACGGTTCGTGCAGGCCGGAGATCGCGTCAAGCTCTATACCTTCTCCGCCTTCCTGCCCGGCGAATACCTTCGCCTGGCCTACGCGGGGCAACTGGATATGCCGCTGAACGGAGAGATCCGGGACGATGTCAACATGCGCAAATTGCGCAGTCTGGACACCTGCCTGGCGACACAGACGAAAGTCTTTCGTAACGGCTTTGGCAAACAGTTCGTGAAAGCGCTGCGTGATGCCCGCCAGGACATCCCCAAGAGCGAGATCATGAACTCGCTGCGAAAGGTGGGCGAGGATATGAAGGCCGAGCAAGGCGTCAACGATAGGGTCGTGTTCCTTATTTCGGACATGCTGGAACACTCCGATTACACCAGCTTCTATGCCACCAACAAGATCAAGCAGCTCAATGTCGGTGACGAGCTCAAGCAGGCCAAGAGCAAGGGACTGTTTGCCGATCTGCAAGGGGCTCGCGTCTATGTCACGGGGGCCGGACTGGTGACCGACGCGGTGAAACACGCCTATCGTTCCGGCAAGACCATGGATGCCCTCGGTGACTTCTGGTCACAGTACTTCGAGCACTCCCATGCCAGCCTGGTGAACTTCGGTGCCCCCAGCCTGAGCACGGATCTGCAATAAGAGTGACATTCAAGGGCAAACCTCGCGCTTTAGTCCCAAAACACAAGGGCGACCAACTGGTCGCCCTTGTTATTTCCAACGCTACCCACATCAGGGATATTGGCACGCCAGCCGCCTGGCATCAGGTTTGATCATGTGAGCAAAAGGTGGGTACCCCATATTTGTCGACTCTCGTAAAAGATCCGCAAGGGACGTCGTCATCCATCCCCTTCCCCATAGGCCGAGCAAGATAGCAAAGCCGCACCTGCTTGCCCGCCTTTATCGCACCTGCTTAAGCGCTTTGATGACCTGGTTCAAAAAACGATGATTTTCTGATGGTTGCCTCCGTTTTGTGCTCGCTGGCCCAGCCTCGTTTGACTTACCATAGCCATCCAGAACCTGTTGAACTGCGATAGGTTACAGCCAGCGCAGGTCAAGGGAGCATTTTGGAAGCTGTGATCCACGGGCGGTAGCGTGAGATCTAGTGACGTTACTCCTTACTCAAAAAGGTGGGTGTCCCAGATTTCTTTATTCAGTTGGAAACATCATGACTATTGAAGCTTTAAAAACAATCGCAATAACTGCTAGGGTTAATTATCCCATTGTTACAGCGTACGAATTTGAGTTTTTAAAAGATGAATTAGAGGTTCAAGATTTATTAAAACCATGTACAATTTATTTTATTGTTCAACGATCACTGTTGGAAATGAACAACGTTACACTAAAAGATGGGTTAATATCTTTTGAAATAAGTGACTCTACTGGCAATGAACCACTTCGTTGTTGCTTTGATCCGAGGATTAATGGATTTGCATCACAAGATGAAGACCTTTTAATTAACCTTCATTTTTACAAGAAAAAACCTGATTTAAAGGAGCCTTTCAATAATGTTGCTGCAATCAAGCTATATGATGAAAATGGTGGTTTCATAACATGGTTAACCGCGCAAAAATTTATTTACGAGCACCTAAATGGAACGCTAAAAGCCGAGGTCGAAGGTGATGTTAGAAAGTATATTGACTACCATGTTCACTATATAGGTCAAGCGTTTTCACAGGATATATGGAAGCGATTAACTGGGCATGAAAAAATGCAGAAAATACTCACAATGGAAGATACTATTAGTGAGTCTACAAGCAAAAATGCGTTTGAAATATCGCTCTTTATGCTCGATATTGTTGGTTACGATGAAGTTTGCATTGCCCCGTTACCAGAATTCATGAAGTCTTATTATAAAGACCCTATTATTCATAGTATTAAATCGAATGAATTGGCAGATTTTATGACAACGCAGCCATTTTCAGCGAGAGCTGTAGAATTAACGAATGAAGTCGAAGCCATGCTAATAAATAGTTTTAAACCGGCATACAATAAAATACTATTCAAAGATTATCCCTTTATTAAGACTGGTACAAGAAGCGGAGGCTATACAGACAGCCAATTAGTCATTGAACGTTTGCCAGCTATTTTAAGTACAAATAACTATCAGTTAGAGGGGGTGTTACCAGCATAACAAACTGTTTGATAATCAAGAAGTACAGGCACCAATATATGGAACTATTTCAGACATGAAGCATCGAATAACCGGGAAATAAATTGATTCATATTTTTAATTAGATTTTTCAGTTCTCAATTAAATCAATCCAGTAACAAAAATAAATTTTTTGGCCAAAATAAAAACTATCTTCATATGACATTGAAACATTCTTAATTTTAAATGAATTCGAAAGGCTCCATATAAATTATCTACCGCGTGTTATAGATAAAAATGCTATATAATTTAAATAGATAACTATCATAAAGCGACCATCCGGTCGCCTTTTTACTTCTATCGCTTAGCAGCATTGCCTTTGGCCGCTGGCTTGCCGCCTTGAGTAGCTGGTTTGTCGCCCGGCTTGGCCTATGCCTTTATGGTCTTGCTTGCTGCTCCCCTTCCACAATTTCAGCTCGAACCTACTGGCTTGTAATTACCCTTGCTGCTCTCAAAAGCGGATATCCCATATGCTTTTATCTTAATTTTTTAACGAAGGAAAACTTATAGTTAATAACAGGCCGATTTGATTTTAGGAAAGGCAAACCATTTAATTCAACGAGCGTTGTTTCTTCTTGATGCTTAAGTTTCTTAAATTTACTCTGTAACTCCATAATATGTCTTGGAGGGACCTTGGAGTTGAAATATATGTTTTTATGAGAATTCAAATATTGGATAGCATTAATGTGGTATATATCATCAACATTTGTTAGTTTGTGAAAATTATACTTCCTCAATCCAATTTTATACCTCTTCCCGTTATAAAATACCAGCAATAAATCAGGTGTTAATGGTAACATTAATCTAAAAAAGCAATCTGTACTACCATCATGCATGTAAATCAGGGGGTTATCACTACAAATAAACGGAAGTGGAGAGGTGTTTTTAATTATTTTAAAATTCAGTTCTAGAATCTCTGGGATGATCTCATTTGCAGTTCCAAATAATATAGAGTGAGGGTTATCCATTGAAACAGTGATACTTTCATAAAACTCTAAAATTTCACTTTCTGTGCATTCTCCATTGGCGACCTCTAATAACTTAGGCAGTAATTCAGATTTTGACATCTCTTTGATAACAGAAAAGCTCTTTGTTAAAATATCGTTTGTAACATCTAATGCTTTTTCTGTCCTTACATACTGATAAACTGAAAAAATTGTTAGATATATGTGAGCTGGACTATATCTTCCAACATTAGGCTCATTTATTTTTTTTAATGTCCTGATGATTCTACCAAAATTTCCTTCAAGCTCCCCAAGTTTATTTTCAATGCTTAGTTCCTTTCCGTAAAAAAATTTTTTTGCACATTGAGGTTTGTATGGTATGGAACGTGTTATTTCACCATTTGAAACACGCATGAAATTAATATCCATCAAATTTTCGTCCGTAAACTGCTTCAAAAGCACTCTTGGTACAAAATGTTGAATGGCACGCCCGCTTTTTTGAGACTTCTTGGCATCACTTGTCATTAATTATCACTCTCAAGGAACGTTGTTATTATTCGGCTACATTTTACGGTCGTTTGGCCGCAGGCTTGCCGCCCTGAGTGGCGGGTTTGGCACCCGGCTTGGCAGAGCCAGCACGGGTCGGTGCCTTGCCCTTATGGGCGGGTTTGCCAGCCGGTTTGCCTTGAGCTGCGCCCTGTGCAGCAGGCTTGCCGTTGCCAGCCCCTTTGCTGAGCTGGGAGCCTACTGGCTTGCCATTGCCCGCCTTGCCGCCCTTGCTGGCGGCAGGGGTGTCGCTGCGAGGCTTGCCTTGGGAGGCGGCGGCCCCTTGCGCGCCTGCACCCTTACCGCCAGCAGCCTTGTTGCCAGCCCCATTGCTGCGCTGATGGGTGATGGCGCTATGGCGGGTCAGGGCCGGTTTCAGCCCCTTGTTGATGCTGCGCTCGGCCTTGGCTTCGCCACGTCCTTCCGGCGGCACCAGGCAGTTGGGGCCGTTACCGATCAGGTGACCCTTGCCCATCTCGAGCAGGGCTTCGCGGATCATGGGCCAGCCGGCCGGATCGTGGTAGCGCAGCAGCGCCTTGTGCAGGCGACGGCGACGCTCGCCTTTCACCACGAACACGTCCCCGCCCTGGCGGCTCACCTTGTTGAGGGGGTTTTTCTCGGTGTAATACATGGTGGTGGCGTTGGCGAGCGGCGACGGGTAGAAGTTCTGCACCTGATCCAGCTTGAAGCTGTTGGTCTTGACCCAGAGCGCCATGTTCACCATGTCTTCATCCGTGGTGCCCGGGTGGGCCGAGATGAAGTAGGGGATCAGGTACTGCTGCTTGCCCGCCTCTTTGGAATACTTGTCGAACAGCTCCTTGAAGCTGTAGTAGCTGCCCATGCCCGGCTTCATCATCTTGGAGAGCGGGCCCTCTTCGGTGTGCTCGGGTGCGATCTTGAGGTAGCCGCCGACGTGGTACTTGGCCAGCTCCTTGATGTAGCGCGGATCTTCCACCGCTATGTCGTAGCGCACCCCGGAGGCGATCAGTATCTTCTTGATCCCCTTCACATCCCGCGCCTTGCGATAGAGATCTATGGTCGGGGTATGGTCGGTGTCCATGTGCGGGCATATGGTCGGCCAGACGCAGGAGGCGCGGCGACAGGTCTGCTCGGCTTTGGGGCTCTTGCAGCGCAGCTTGTACATGTTGGCGGTGGGGCCGCCGAGATCCGAGATGACGCCGGTGAAGCCCGGCACCTTGTCGCGGATCTCTTCGATTTCTTTGATGATCGACTCTTCCGAGCGGCTCTGGATGATGCGCCCCTCGTGCTCGGTGATGGAGCAGAAGGAGCAACCGCCGAAGCAGCCGCGCATGATGTTGACCGAGGTCTTGATCATCTCGTAGGCCGGGATCTTCTCCTTGCCATAGGCCGGGTGCGGCACCCGCTGATAAGGCAGGCCGAACACGCCGTCCATCTCGTCGGTTTCCAGCGGGAAGGCGGGCGGGTTGACCCAGATGATGCGATCGCCGTGGGCCTGGGAGAGCGCGCGGGCACAGCCCGGGTTGGTCTCGTGGTGCAGGATGCGCGACGCATGGGCGTAGAGCACCTTGTCTTCCTTCACCCGCTCGAACGCCGGCAGCTTGACGTAGGTCTTCTCCCACGGCTTCTGCTTCGGCGGCTGCACCAATACCGGCTTGGCCTCCTGCTCCACCGGCGCCGTGCCTTCGTCATCCGAGCAAGGCGCCCCTTCCATATAGGGGTTCATGATGGGGTCGATGCGGCCAATCTGATCCAGCTTGCTCGAATCCACCCCGCGCCAGCCTGGCAGCGGCTCCTTGCGGATCACGGCAGTGCCGCGAATGTCCTGCATGGTCTCTATGGTCTCGCCGTTGGCGATGCGGTGCGCCACCTCGATGAGGGGCCGCTCGGCGTTGCCATAGATGAGGATGTCGGCCTTGGCGTCCAGCAATATGGAGCGACGTATGGTCTCGGACCAGTAGTCGTAGTGGGCGATACGGCGAAGGGACGCCTCTATGCCGCCGATGACGACCGGCACCTCCTTAAAGGCCTCCTTGCAGCGCTGGGTGTAGACCAGGGTGGCGCGGTCCGGCCGCTTGCCGCCCACATCCCCCGGGGTGTAGGCGTCGTCGTGGCGCAGCTTCTTGTCGGAGGTGTAGCGGTTGATCATGGAGTCCATGTTGCCCGCGGTCACCCCGTAGAAGAGGTTCGGCTTGCCCAGGCGCATAAAGTCATCCTTGGATGACCAGTCCGGCTGGGCGATGATGCCGACCCGAAAGCCCTGGGACTCCAGCATGCGGCCTATGACCGCCATGCCGAAGCTCGGGTGATCCACATAGGCGTCACCGGTCACCAGGACGATGTCACAGCTGTCCCAGCCGAGCTTGTCCATCTCCGCTCTGGACATGGGCAGGAAGGGCGCAGTGCCGTAGCACTCGGCCCAGTAGCGGGGATAGGAGAAAAGGTGGGTAACCGGCTGCATTTTGAACACCTGGAACAATTCGGGTCGCGCATTATACCGGCAGAGACAGGCGGGGGCGATGGCTTTTTGCCCCCATAGAACAAGGGGAGAAGCGGCCGCCCTCAGAGAGAGGGGCGGACCGGCATGAACCTGTGGTGGTGGCGAAGCAGCAGCTGATAGCCGCCGAGCAGGCACCAGATGAAGGCTGGCGCCAGGAAGAAGGGGTGAGTGGCAAGGCGCAGCATCAACAGGCCCAGCAGGATGAGGGCGAAGGGGCGACTCTCGTAGAGCCACTGCGGCCAACCTCGCCGCCGCGGCTGGCGCGACTTGTCTGGCCTGCGATGGGCACTTCGCCTGAACCAGGCGAGCGACCCGGCCAGATAGAAGGCCAGCCCGGCCAGCAGCAGCGCAGGCTGCCCGGCAAGGCTCAACAGCAGCAAGCCGCTGCCCAGATAGAGAAAAGGCAACGGCTCGTAGATGGCGGATGGCAGCATGAAGGATGACCCCTGTGGGAACTGGTCATATGCTAACCAGCCCGGCCTCGGCCGCCACCTCTTTTGCATCCCGCCCCCCGGATGGGGGGCAGGATCAGGCCGCCGGCTTGTCCCGGCTCTCGGAGGCGGCCTCTACGTCCGGGGCGTTCCCCTCGGCCAGCGCCTCGTCCACCAGCAGATCCCGCGCCCCCGTCATCCCCGCCCGTCTGGCGATCAGGTGATAGATGGCCGGCACTATCAGCAGGGTGACCAGGGTCGCGAGCGACAACCCGAAGAAGACCACGGTCCCCACGGCCATCCGGCTCTCATACCCCGCCCCCATGGAGACCATCAGCGGCACAGCGCCTATGATGGCGGTGAGTGAGGTCATCAGTATGGGCCGCAGACGGCGCACCGAGGCGGCTATGATGGCCTCCTCGAAGGATTCCCCCCGCTGGCGCAGCTGGTTGATGAACTCCACAATGAGGATGCCGTTCTTGGTCACCATGCCGATCAGCATGATCATCCCTATCTGGCTGTAGATGCTCAGCTCCTGTCCCGTCAGCCAGAGGCCGAGCAGGCCGCCGAAGATGCCAAGCGGCACAGTCACCATCACCACGGTCGGAGTCAGCAGGCTCTCGAACTGCGCCACCAGCACCAGGTAGACCACCAGCAGGGCGAGGCCGAACACCATCACCATCTCCCCCTGGTTGTCGCGATAATCCTTGGACTCACCGGCGTAATCCACCGTCATGCCGCTCGGCAGATGCTCCCCTGCCCAGCCATCGAGGAAGTCGAGCGCCTCCCCCAGGGTGTGGCCGGGGGCCACGTCTGCGGTCAGGGCAATCGCCTTCTGACGCTGGTAGTGGTTGAGCCGCTGCGGACTCGCCACCTGGGTGACCGTGGCCAGGGTGGAGAGGCTCACCATCTCGCCATTGGCGGCCTTGAGATAGATGCGGCTGACGTCCGAGATACCGTTGAACTGGGTCTGGTTTGCCCTCAGGTAGACGTCATACTCCTCCCCCCTGTCCACATAGGTGGTCTGGCTGACGCCGCCGAGCAGGGCCTGCAGGGAGCTGGCCACTGTGGAGACAGGAATGCCGAGCTGGCTGGCCCGCTCCCGCTCTATGGTCACCTGCAGCTCAGGGGTCTTCTCGGCGTAGTCGAGATCCGGGGTCAGCATCAATCCGCTCTGGCCGGCGGCCTGTTGCAGCGCCAGCCCCTGCTGATAGAGTTCCGCATAGTCGGAGCCCTGCAGCACGAACTGCACGGCGGCGGTGGAGCCTCCCCTGAATCCGGGCTGGAAGGTGCGGATCATCACATCCGGAATGCCGGCCAGCCGCCCGCTCAAGCTACGGCCAAACTCGGTGGCTGTCTCGTCCCGCAGGGCCCAGTCGGTGAGCTGGATGATGACCATGCCGGTCTGATCGCCGCCGCGCCCGAAGGCCGGGGTGCTGAAGCTCATGGCCTGCACCACCCCCTTGCCGAGCAGCGGCATGATGGCGGCCTCCACCTGCTGCATGTTGCGCTTCATCCGCTCTATGCTGGTGCCCTCTGCCCCTTTCACGAACACATAGATGACACCCCGGTCTTCGGTCGGGGTCAGGCTGGCGGGCAGCTTGCCAAACAGGACGCCTATGCCGCCGAGGCAGAGCAGCAGCACCAGCGGCATCCAGACGGAGCGGCGCAGCACCCAGCCCAGCAGCCGGCGGTACTGTGTCTCCACCCGGCCAAGGCCCCGATCCAGCGCCGCCGTCAGGGCATTGGGCTTGTCCACGGCACGCATCAGCCATGAGCCCATGGCCGGGGTCAGGGTGAGCGCCACCAGGGAGGAGAAGAGCACCGCGAGCGATAGCAGGATGGCAAACTCGGTAAAGAGTCGCCCGACCATGCCCTCCATGAAGGCAATGGGCACGAACACCATCACCAGCACGGCGGTGGTGGCCACCACGGCAAAGCCCACCTCCCGGGTGCCGTGCCAGGCCGCCATCAGGGGAGATTCACCCCGCTGCAGGTGGTGGTGGATGTTCTCCACCACCACTATGGCGTCGTCCACCACCAGACCGATGGCGAGAATGAGCGCCAACAGGGTGATGAGGTTGATGGAAAAACCGAGATACCAGGCGCCGATGAAGGCCGAAATGAGCGACACCGGCACAGTGATGGCGGGGATCAGGGTGGTGCGCGCCTGCCCCAGGAAGAGGTAGAGCACGGCCACCACCAGCAGGGCGCAGATGGCGAGGGTCTCGTACACCTCGTCGATGGCCTGCTTGATGAAGACGGTGGAGTCATAGTCCACCTCCAGGGTGGCCCCCGCAGGCAGGAAGCGCTGCATCTCTGTCATCTTGCGCTCTATGCCCTGGGCCACCGCCAGGGGGTTGGCGGTGGATTGCGCGACTATGCCAATGCCTAAGCTCTCGCGGCCGTTGCGCTGATAGGCGCTGTCTTCATTCTTGGCCCCCACCTCAACATCGGCGATGTCCGCCAGGTAGATGCTCTGACCATTGACGGCTGTCTTCACCGGCAGGCCGCGAAAATCCTCGGCGCTGTGGTAGAGGCGGGCTATCTGCACCGCCATCGTCATGCTGTTGTTGCGGATCTCCCCCCCGGGCAGCTCTATATTCTCCCGCTTGAGGGCATCCTGCACGTCGGCGACCGTGATGCCGCGGGCCGCCATGTCGGCGGGGCGCAGCCTCACATACATGACTTGAGTCAGGTCACCGGAGAGGGACACCTCGCTCACCCCGTCCACCAGGCTCAAGGAGTCGACCAGCATGCGGTTGACGTAGTCTGTCATGGCGGTGCGGTCCATTTGGGTGCTGCTGAAGTTGAGCCAGATAGCCACGTCGCCGTCGCCGTTGTCCTTGGTGACCATGGGCTCGTCCGCCTCGTCCGGGAGCTTGGGCCGGGCGCGGGAGATGGCGTCACGCACATCCGAGGTACCCTCCAGCATGTTCCAGCCGAGCTTGAACTCCACAGTGATGGAGGAGCGCCCCTTGCGGGTCACCGAGTTGATGTTCTTGATGCCGCTGATGCCGGAGAGCTGATCCTCGATGGGCTTGGTGACCTGGCTCTCCATCACCTCGGGGGCGGCCCCCTCATAGGTGGTGGTGATGGAGACGGACGGCGTCTGCACGTCCGGCATCTCCCGCACCGTCAACTTGGCGAAGGCCACCAGGCCGAACACGGTGAGCAGGGCACTGATGACGACCGCCACCAGAGGGCGGCGCACTGACATATCGGAGAGCCACATCAGCCTTTTACCTCGGTCAGATCGCGGACCAGGGCGCCGTCACGCAGGTTGACCAGCCCCTCCACCGCGATGCGATCGCCGACGTTCAGCCCCTTGAGCACCCACACTTCCTCGCCATGGGTATCGCCAAGCTCCACCGGAATGCGTTTCACCCGGCCGTCCGCCTCCAGGCGGTAGACGAAGCGAAGCTCCCCCGCATACTCCACCGACTGGGCGGGGATCAGGGTCATCTTCTGGGCAGGCAGGGAAAGATCTACATTCATCAGCATGCCGGGCCTCAGCTGGCCGCCGGGGTTGGGAAGTATGACCCGCGCCTTGATGTTCTGGGTTTCGTTGGAGATGCGGCTGTCGAGGGTCTCCAGCACGCCGGAGAAGGATTGATCCGGCCAGGCCGAGCTGGTAGCCGTCACCGTCATGCCGGGTTTGAGGAGGGAGAGATAGCGCTCCGGCACCGCCAGATCGAGCCGCAATCTGGCCAGCTCGTCCAGGTGAAGCAGCACGTCGCCGCTGTTGACCAGGGCCCCTTCGCTGAGATCGATCAGGCTGACGGTGCCGTCGAAGGGGGCCGCCAGGGTGCGCAATGACAACTCATAGCGCGCCGCGTCTACCCTGGCCTGGGCCTGGGCCACGGTCGCCTCCTGCCCTTCCAGCTCCGAGGTGGTGATGGCACCGCGCGCCACCAGGCGGCGCATGTCCCGCAGCTTGCGGCTCTCGTCGCGCACGCTGGCACTCTGCTCGGCAAGTTCAGCCTGCTGCTTGCCCGCATCCAGGGCGATCAGGGTCTCCCCCTGCTTGACCCGCTGACCGGATCGCACCGCAATCCTGACGATGCGACCCGTGACCTCGGGGCTGACCACCACGGAGCGATTGGCCGCCAGCTTGCTGACCAGCTTGATGGAGGGCTCTGCCAGGCTCTGCCTGACCGTTTCCGCCCTGATGTTGACCTGTCTGGGCTCGGGCTTGCTGACCGGTTTGGCCTGCCGGAAATACCAGGTGCCGGCCCCCAGCAGCAGGAGAAGAGGAACAAGCCACAGCCATACGCGCATTTTCATCAAACAATCCATGCAAGGTAAGAGATAAGGAGAAGAGGGAACATCATCAATGATGGCATCATGTTACCCCCTGACTATGCCGTGACTATGTATAAATGTGACAAAACGTAACAGCCCGGGGGATAGATCATCAAAATCACATCCAGTTGAGACTGCGCTTTTTTTCTGCCTTACACTGATGTGCCGCTCCCGTCATCTTCCCGGTGCCCCATGCCCACATTGCCCCATGCCTTTGCCAAATATCGGTTGCAGTGGCTGCTGCTGGGACTGAGCATGCTGTTGCTGCTGCTCGCCCTGCAGCACGCCTTGCGCCAGATCACCGAGCTGAACAGGCGTGACGTCATCAATGCCGCGGCCCAGCTCAGCAGCCAGCACCAGAGGATGGAGGCCTTTCTCGAGGCCATGCGCGGCCAGGCCGAAGAGCGGCTGCGCAGCAACCCCCAGTCGGCCCTCTCTCGCCAGCTTTATCCGGCGCTGCAAGCCGATTCGAGCGGCAACCTCAGCCTGGATCGCATCCCCGTCGATCTGCCCCCCGCCCTCATCGGCAACCTGACCGGGCTGGGCCCCTTGCCCGCCCCGGGCAGCGAACGGGAGGCCCGAATACACCTGGCGCTCAGCCTCTCTCCCCTGCTCGCGACCGCCAGCAAGCTGCTGGACAAGGCCGTGGCCTGGATCTATTTCACCAGCACCGACAACTTCATCTATCTCTACCCCTGGGTGCCCTCCAACCAATTTCGTTTCGACCCCGGCATCTACCACAAGTCTTACTGGCAGGAGGCACTGACCCGCCACCCACCCGCCGAGCACGCCACGTTGTCGCGCCCCTATCAGGATTTTGCCGGCAAAGGGCAGATGATCACCCTGTCCCAGCCCATCACCCAGGTCGGGCAGATCATAGGCCTGCTCAGCATCGACATAGAGATAGCGACCCTGGAGCAGACCCTGCGCCGACTCTCCCCCCAGAGCGGCACCCTGTTTCTGGTCAATCAGCACCGGCAGATCCTGGCCAGCAGCCAGTCCGGCACGGCGCCGCCCCTGAAACAGGAGGCATCACGGGCGGATTATCACTGGCAGCAGGGCGCCTTCCAGCTCGTCCATCCCGTCCCGGACACGCCGCTCATCCTGATCCACCGCATCGCGCTGCTGCCCCTGCTCGAGATGCTGCTGTGGCAATCGGCGACGGCGCTGCTCACCCTGCTCTGTCTGGTGGTGGCCATCTTCTCCAGCCTGCGATCCCGCCGTCTCAATCGTCGCCTGAACTACCTCTCCAGCCATGACGCGCTGACCGGCGCCTTCAACCGCCACCACTTCGATGCCTTCGAGCGCCGCCACATACTGGCAGGCAGCCGCCACATAGGCGCCATCATGTTCGACTGCGATCACTTCAAGCTGGTCAATGATCGCTTCGGTCACGGGGTGGGGGATCAGGTGCTGATCCGTCTGGTCCAGCTCTGCCAGCCTCTGCAGGACCTGGGCTGCACCCTGATCCGCTGGGGCGGCGAGGAGTTTCTGCTGCTGGTCACAGGCAAGGATCTCCCCCTGGCTCAGCTTGCCGAACAGCTGCGGCTGCGCATTGCGGAACACGACTGGACCGAGATAGCCCCCGAACTGAGGGTGACCGTCAGCCTGGGCCATTGCCACCAGGGCCCAGACGTTCGCTTGCAGGAAGTCATTCGCCGTGCCGATATTGCCCTCTATCAGGCCAAGGCCAATGGCCGCAATCGCAGCGAAGGCTGGCAGGGTGACGCACAGGAGAAGCAGGAGTAAGCTGGAACCCCAACTCACAACAGGAGACGCACAGTGGCACGAAAACCCCGCCTGGGCCTGGCCCTTGGCAGCGGCGCCGCCCGCGGATGGGCGCACATCGGCATCATACGGGCGCTGGAGCGCCTCGGTGTCAAACCGGATCTGGTGGCCGGCTGCTCCATCGGCAGTTTCGTCGGTGCCGCCTATGCCGCCGGCGAGCTGGACAAACTGGAGTCCTGGGTGCGCGGCTTCAGCCGCTTGCAGGTGATGGGGTTGCTCGACCCCGCCCTCTCCGGCGGCCTGTTCCGCGGTGACAAGGTGTTCGGCATCGCCGCCAGCCACCTGGGCGATCCCGCCATCGAGAGCCTGCCGCTGCCCTTCGCCTGCGTTGCCACCGAGCTCGATACCGGCCGCGAGATCTGGCTGCAAGAGGGGCCCTTGCGCCAGTGCGTGCGCGCCTCCTGCGGCATGCCCGGCATTCTGACCCCGACCCGGGTTGATGATCGCTGGCTGGTGGATGGCGCCGTGGTCAACCCTGTCCCCATCTCCCTGGCCCGGGCCATGGGGGCAGAGGTGGTGATCGCCGTCAACCTCAACACCGACCTGCATCAGCCCTGGACAGACGAGCCGGACGAACCCGCCCCGGGAGGGATCTTCAGCCAGTGGCTCGGTCGGGGAGAACCCAGCACCCCCGGCATGTGGGGGGTGATGACGGGCTCCATCAACATCATGCAGGAGCGGATCACCCGTGCCCGCATGGCCGGGGATCCCCCCGAGATCCAGCTCTGTCCGCGCCTTGGCAGCCTCTCCATCATGGACTTCCACCGCGCCAGCGATGCCATCAACGAGGGGGAGGCTTGCGTCGAGCGCAACCTGGACCAGCTCAAGGAGGAGCTCTCCCGACTCGGCCTACTCTGACGGCGCCATCGGGACACGCCAATGAAAAAGAGCGCCATAAGGCGCTCTTTTGCTGTCCGGACCCCGGGGTCAGAACAGCCCCAGTCCCTTGAGCATGACGATCAGGATGAGCGGCGGCGACACGTAACGGATGATGAAGAACAGCGGCTTGAGGATGGCCAGCTCCAGCTCGCCCCCATTGGTCAGCGCCGTCTTCATCCGCTCGAAGCCCCAGACCCAGCCCACGAAGAGGCAGAGGAAGATACCGCCAAGGGGCATCAACACGTTGGAAGAGACGAAGTCGAACAGATCGAAGAAGGTCTTGCCCGCTATCTGCACGTCCGCCAACGTGCTGTTGGAGAGCGCACAGGTCGATCCGACCGCCCCCAGCACCAGCAAGTTGATCAGGGTCGCCCTTCTTCGGCTCATGTGGAAACGCTCGGAGAGCACCGAGACCGGCACTTCCAGAATGGAGAGCATGGCCCCCGTCGCCGCTATGGCGGAGAGCACGAAGAAGAGCACCATGAAGAGGTGACCGAACGGTATGCTGGCAAACACCGCCGGAATGGTGATGAACAGCAGGGAGGGACCGGCGGTCGGCTCGAAACCGAAGGCAAACACCGCCGGGAAGATGGCGATCCCCGCCAGCATGGAGACGAACAGATCGGCGCACATCACCCGGACAGTGGTGAGCGGTATGTGCTGATCGTCCCGAAAATAGCTGCCATAGGTCATCATGCAGCCCATGCCGATGGAGAGCTTGAAGAAGGCCAGCCCCATGGCCGTCAGCACCACGCCGGCGGTGACCTTGGAAAAATCAGGAGAGAACAGGAAATTCAGTCCCTCGCTCGCCCCGGGCAGGGTCAGACTGCGCACCCCGATCACCAGCAGCAGGATGAAGAGCACCGGCATCAGCCGCTTGGTGACGGCCTCTATCCCCTTCGACACCCCCATCAGCAATATGCCCCCCATCAGCGCCAGCACCAGCCACTGCCACAGCAGGCTCTGCAAGGGATCCGTGATGAGCGAATTGAAGGCCGCACCCGTGACGGCGGGATCGGTCGAGAGGATCTCGCCGCTGGCCGCCTTGAAAATGTAGGCAAACACCCAGGCCGCCACTTCGGAGTAAAACGACATGATGAGGAAGGCCGCCGTCACCCCCATGGCCGCGATCAGCCACCAGGGTTGCCCCTTGGGCGCCAGCTTGATGAGCCCGCTCACCGCGTCGGATTTTGCCTGACGCCCCAGCATGATCTCCGAGATCATCACCGGCAGCCCCACCAGCAGGGTGGCGATGACATAGACCAGCAGAAAACCGGCGCCCCCGTTTTCCCCGGTCAGATAGGGAAATTTCCAGATGTTGCCAAGGCCGACCGCCGAGCCCAGGGTCGCGGCAAGCACGCCGAAGGTGCTGGTAAAACCATCTCTGGCTTTGGGAAGGGTATTGCTCATGCGTGTCTCGCTTTGTGGATCAGGGGCCTGAAATTAAAGGGTCGGAATTTTCCGGGGATTAATCCAGCTTGCCAAGGTGATTTAGTGGAAATCGCCACATGAAGCACACAACGCACTCTTTATTTAAATAAATGCCTGTTTTGACAAATAAAAAATGCCGCCTCGCGGGCGGCATTTTTATCAAGGCTCAGGCAATCAAGCCTTGGCAATATCGTCCGGACCGATCTGACCGATTTCGGCGACTTTCTTGTCGGCCAGCAGCCAGAGGGTGAACTTGTGCAGTTCCGGGTGATGAGCCAGGGCGACCAGGAAGGCGCCTCCAACTTCACGGTAACCCAGTTCATAGTTCTTCAGGGTAGTCGGGGGGACGCCCAGCAGATCGGCAAACTTGGGACGGCTCAGGCCAACCGCTTCGCGGATCTGACGGATCTTCTTGCCAACAGTTACGATATTTGAATTCATGTGTTCCATACTCCGTTCGGCGGATTCACTCCACCTTTATTTTTCGCGACGACTCGTAGTCAAGTGTATCAGTTTTGAACGGACTCGTTATGGTCGAGCCTCTATCTTTAATAAGCGTCTTTCGACGACAACCCTAACAAACCTCGGGGATGGTAATCGCAGAGTCGCTTCAGGTAAACAGTCTCGAAGAGAAACCTTTATTGTTGCCACGGCCATAACTCGTATAATTCGCCGGTTATCCCTTAAAGAGTATTCAGCATGGCATTTCCCGGCATCATCTCCCGACTTCATCCGGATTCAGACCCAAATTCCCTCCCCCGTCAGCTCCGTCAGAGTCAGCAAACCCGGGCCGAGGCACTCTGGCTGCCCGCCGCCATGCAGAGCGAGGCCGCATCCGTACTGGCTTCCCTCCCGGACAAATGCAGCCTCTATCTCGAGCAAGCCTCCCCGCTGCCCCTGCGCAGCCACGACGGTGTCCTGCTGCAAGATGGCAACCTGTTGCTTGGCAATGGTAACCACATGACGCTGGCGACGGCGAAAGGGGATGGGGGACTGGTGCCCGAGCAGGGCCTGCAGGAGATGGCCCAGTGGCTGGAAGCGGGCCATCAACATTTCATCTGTTCAGCCGCGATTCAGCCGGTGGCCAGGGCCATCCTCAATATCTGGCCCCTGGACCCCTATCTCGCCCGTCATTTTTTACTCGGCTTCACACCCTTGCTGTGCGAAGCAACCGAGGCCGACTATCTCGCGGTTTTTGCGGCCAGGGACGCCATCGCGACCCCGCAGCACGCTTGGGTTGAGGCCTATATGAAGCTTGAGCGAAAGCTGCATCGCGCCTACTTGGATCACTAATAAATCCAGATAAACAGCCAGTTATCCATACGACACAATCTGCCCCACAGATTATCTGTGAGCTTGATCATGTTTTGAAATGAGCATAAAGTGCGCCACGTCATCGGAATGACATCGGCTGTTCGTGGCGAAGTATGCGCTCTCGATAGTGCAACTCGCTCACTTGTGCACCCAGATAACGTGCCTCCTGGATGGATCTAGGATCCCTGCTCGGCGCAACCCTTGTTGCCCGGCAGAGCCAGCAGCTTACATAAATTACAAAGTGCGAAGCACGTGAACAACGTGCCATCTCAACGAGGATTAATTTTATGATGAAAATGGCTCCTTCCCTGATCGCCATCGCCATGGCTGCCATGGGTGCAACTGCTGCACACGCCGCTGATGATATCTACTTCGGTGCCGGTGTCGGTGCAACTCACTTCAACGGTCTGAACAAGATCGAAGGCGTGAACGCTGGTGAAGAAGACGCGGCTGCTGCCAATGCCTTCGTCGGTTACAACTTCAACGAGTACTTCGGTTCCGAGCTGGGCTACCAGTACACCGGCCGTGGTAACACCGATGGCAACCGCTACGAGAGCCAGGGTGCCACCCTGTCCGGTATCGCTCGTCTGCCGCTGGGCAACGACTTCTCCCTGTTCGGTGAAGCTGGCGCCTACTGGGGCCACACCGACGGTATGGGCACCAGCGATACCAAGGTATCCCCGCTGGCCGGTGCCGGTGTGACCTACAAGGTCAACGACGCGCTGGATCTGCAAGCTCGTTACCGCTACATGTGGGACGTGGCTGACCTGCACGCCGACAACGTACGCTACAAGTCCAACCAGAGCGTTGCGACCCTGGAAGCCGTTTACCACCCGTTCCGTACTTCCTACGTAGCACCGGCTCCGGCTCCTGTTGTTGAAGAAGCTCCGGCTCCTGCTCCGCAGATCGTTGAGAAGAACTTCGCCCTGAACTCCGACGTGCTGTTTGCCTTTGGCAAAGACAGCCTGAAGGCCGAAGGCGTGGAAGCCCTGAACGCCCTGTACCAGCAGATCGTTGAGTTTCAGCCGAAAGACGGTAACGCCGTTGTTGTTGGTTACACCGACCGTATCGGTTCCGACGCTTACAACCAGAAGCTGTCTGAAGCCCGTGCCCGCACCGTTGCCAACTTCCTGGTCAGCAAGGGTATGGCTGCCAGCAAGGTTGCCATCGAAGGTCGTGGCGAAGCCAATCCGGTTACCGGCACCAAGTGCAACGGTGTAACCGCCAAGGCTCAGCTGATCTCCTGCCTGGCCCCGGACCGTCGCGTAGAAGTGCGCGTATCCGGCGTACAGGAAGTTCAGCAGTAATCTGATTCGCTCAGATAACGCAAAAAGGGGATGCCACGGCATCCCCTTTTGCATGTCTGTCGCCTCAAACGTCACCCTCTGTCTCATCACGCTGTACCTGCCCCCCTCTCTGCTCAGGCCCCGCCCCCGTCGCGCCACCATAGTAGCTGCATATCTGTGCAGAAACTTGATCAAGCCGATTCAAAAGAATACAGTAGCTGCGCTTGTAAGACATTGGATGAACTATTAAAAGTGCCCATTGCCCGGTTAGTTGTCCATGGAGAAACAGCTTCATGAGAATCCAGGTTACCATCCATTTTTTATTCAAGCCGTCCGTGACCAGGTCACGGAATCGCAACATGACAACATGAAGTGTCATCTGCGATCGGTATAACAAAGAGTGCGCAGTACGCCCATAGCACGGCAACTCAACGAGGATAAAATGATGAAAATGAAAATGGCTCCAACCCTGATTGCTCTGGCTATTGCAGCCATGGGAACCTCCACCGCCCAAGCGGCCGATGACTGGTACACAGGTATGGGTGCAGGTTGGGCTTATGGCCATGACCTGGACTCCTTCGGTCTGGATGCTGACAAGGACGCCACCGCGATCTCCCTGTTCGGCGGTTACAACTTCAACGATTACTACGCGGCCGAGCTCGGCTACCTCTACGCCGGCAAGGGTGGCGTCGATGGCGTCGACTTCAAGACCCAAGGCGCGACCCTGTCCGGTCTTGCCCGTCTGCCGCTGGGTGACATCTTCTCCGTGTTCGCCGAAGGCGGTGCCTACTTCAACCATGTCAACGGCAATGGCGAGAGCGACAACGGCACCTCGCCCCTGGCCGGTCTGGGTCTGACCGCCAAGGTCTCCGACCTCATCGATCTGCAGGCCCGCTACCGCTACATCTGGGATCTGGGTGACGAGCAGAAGACCTGGAAAACCGACATGAGCGTCGCGACCCTGGAACTGGTGATGCACCCGAACCGCACCTCCTATGTGGCACCTGTGGTCGCCCCCGTGGTCGCCGAGCCCGAGCCTGTCATGGTCGACAAGAACTTCTCCCTGAGCTCTGACGTGCTGTTTGCCTTCGGCAAATCCACCCTGAAGCCGGAAGGTACTGCCGCCCTCAACACCCTGTATCAGCAGATTGTTGACGTTCAGCCGAAAGATGGCAGCGCCGTGGTGGTAGGTTATACCGACCGCATCGGTTCTGACGCCTACAACCAGAAGCTGTCCGAAGCCCGTGCCCGCACCGTGGCCGACTTCCTGGTCGGCAAGGGTCTGCCGGCTGGCAAGGTCGCCATCGAAGGCCATGGCGAAGCCAATCCGGTCACCGGCACCCAGTGTGACGGCGTCAAGGGCAAGAACGAGCTGATCGCCTGCCTGGCGCCGGATCGTCGCGTCGAAGTGCGCGTCACCGGCGTGCAGGAAGTCAAACAGTAAGTTCAGCTGCATGCGGTCAATCCGCACCTGAAAAAAAAGGGGCCGTACGGCCCCTTTTTTTGTTGTCCTCCCCGCCAGCCCAGGGCGGCGTCCAAGGCGCCACACTTGCCTGCTTCCTCACAAATTCTCCATATAGATGCGCCACTTAAGTGGTTAAACCTCTCATATCGCCTATACATAATGGTGGCTATACATAGCAAAGGGCTGGGAGCCCTATAACACCCAACATCGACGAGGATACGCGATGAACATAAGACTGAAACCCGTGTGGATTGCATTGGCATTGGCGGCGAGTGGCGCCCAGGCGGCGCCTGTTCACGACTGGTATATAGGGGCTGGGGGAGGCTGGGCCATTGCCCACGACATCAATGATTTCAGTCAGGATGTCGACAAGGACGCCACCGCCATCGACGCCTTTGTCGGCTACAACTTCACCGAGAACCTGGGCGCCGAACTCGGCTATCTGTCGACCGGTGACTGGGACATCGCCGGCAACGACTTCAACAGTCAGGGGGCCACCCTGTCGGTGATAGGCAGACTGCCCCTTGGCGACATCTTCTCGGTGTTTGCCGAAGGTGGCGGCTATCTCTACCACGTCGACTCCGTCAACGGTGGCGATGACAACCTGGCCCCCCTGGCGGGTCTGGGGCTGACCGCCAGGCTCACCGACTGGGTCGACATCCAGGCGCGCTACCGCTACCTGGTGCGGGTCGGGGACGATCCTGACAACGACAAGCTGGGCAGCGGCACCCAGCGCTGGGTCAGCGACATCAGCACCGCCACCATAGAGCTGGTGCTGCACCCCAACCGCACCGTGGCCGCCGTGCCGGTGGCCGCCCCCCTGGTGGTGACCCCGCCGCCGCCCGAGCCGGTGGATCAGACCTTCAACCTGAGTTCGGACGTGCTGTTTGCCTTTGGCAAGGCCGAGCTCAAGCCGGAAGGCATGGCCGCCCTGGACGACCTCTACCAGCAGATAGTCGACGTCAAGCCCAAGGATGGCAACGCCCTGGTGATGGGCTATACCGACCGCATCGGCTCGGATGCCAACAACCTGACGCTGTCCGAGGCCCGCGCCAGCACGGTCGCCAACTTCCTGATCGGCAAGGGCCTGCCCGCCGACAAGGTGAGCATCCAGGGCAATGGCGAGAGCAATCCGGTCACCGGCACCCAGTGCGATGACGTCAAGGCGAGAGCCGCCCTCATCGACTGCCTGGCCCCGGATCGCCGGGTCGAGATCCGGGTGACCGGCGTGCAGGCCGCCGCACCAGCGGCCACCGAGCCCGCTGCCGAACCCGCTGCCGAGCAACCGGCACAATAACCCCTCATCCGCCTCTGCCGTGCACAAAAAAAGGGATGCTTGCGCATCCCTTCTGCTTTTGCGGCCTCTTCGATCAGAACGAAGTACGGCGATAGCGGCGGTATTCCGGCCGCCAGAAGTTAGCTTCTATGGCCTGGTCTATCACATCATCGGGGGTCTGCACTGCCTTGCCCTGCAGCATGGCGGTCTTGGCCACCATCTTGGCGATGTAGCGGGACACCCGATGGATATCCGCCAGATCCGGCAGCAAGGAGCCCTCCTCTCCCTTCACCAGCGGCGAGCACTCCGCCAGCGCCCGGCTGGCGGACATCAGCATGGCGTCGGTCACCCGGGTGGCGCCCGAGGCGATGACACCAAGGCCTATCCCCGGGAAGATGAAGGAGTTGTTGCACTGGGCGATGACGTAGCGCTTGCCCTTGTACTCCACCGGTGCAAACGGGCTGCCGGTGGCCACCAGCACCTGGCCGTCGGTCCAGCGGATGAGATCCGCCGGTGTCGCCTCCACCCGGGAGGTGGGGTTGGAGAGCGGGAATATGATGGGGCGGCTGCAGTGCTTGTGCATCGTCTTGACCACCTCTTCGGTGAAGAGGCCGGGCTGGCCCGAGACCCCGATCAGGATGTCCGGACGACCGTGTTCCATCACCTCCAGCAGGGAGATGTTGTCTCCCACCGGCCACTCCTTGATCCGCTCCAGCGGCTGGGAGAGTTTGCGCTGGAAGTCGAGCTGGTTGGGGATCTTGTCGGTGATGAGGCCGAACCTGTCCACCATGAAGACCCGGCCGCGAGCTTCCGCATCATTCAGCCCTTCGGCCTTCATCTGCGCCACTATCTGCTCGGCGATGCCGCAACCGGCGCTGCCCGCGCCGAGGAAAGCGACCCGCTTCTCGGAGAGCTTGGCCCCCGAGGCCTTGCAGGCGGCGATCAGGCTGCCGAGGGTGACGGCGGCCGTGCCCTGGATGTCATCGTTGAAGCAGCACAGCTCGTCCTTGTAGCGGTTGAGCAGCGGGGTGGCATTGCCCTGGGCGAAGTCTTCGAACTGCAGCAGGATCTCGGGCCAGCGGCGCTTGACCGCCTGGATGAAGGCATCGACGAACTCGTCGTACTCCTCCCCGGAGATGCGCGGGTGGCGCCAGCCCATGTAGAAGGGATCGTTGAGCAGTTGCTGGTTGTTGGTGCCCACATCCAGCACCACCGGCAGGCAGTAGGCGGGGGAGATGCCGCCGCAGGCGGTGTAGAGCGACAGCTTGCCGATGGGAATGCCCATGCCGCCTATGCCCTGATCCCCCAGCCCCAGGATCCGCTCGCCGTCGGTGACCACTATCACCTTGACGTTCTGCTTGGTGGCGTTTTGCAGCATGTCATCGATCCTGTCCTTGTCCGGATAGGAGATGAAGAGGCCACGGGCACGGCGGTAGATGTTGGAGAACTCCTCGCACGCCTTGCCCACGGTCGGGGTGTAGATGACCGGCAGCATCTCGGTCAGGTGGTTGGTCAGCAGGCGATAGAACAGGGTTTCGTTGGTGTCCTGGATGTTGCGCAGATAGATGTGCTTGTCCATGTCGTTGCCAAACGCCATGAACTGGCGATAGGCGCGTTCCACCTGCTCTTCTATGGTCTCTATGTTCTGGGGCAGCAGGCCTTCCAGGTTGAAGCTGCTGCGCTCCTCGCTGGTGAAGGCACTGCCCTTGTTGAGCAGCGGGGTCTCCAGCAGGGCCGGGCCGGCGTAGGGAATGTAGAGGGGACGTTTCTGATTATTATCTTCAAACATGGATCTGTACCTTGACTGTGTGGCCCGCCGATCCTATGGGCTTGGGCCAACAATTTCAAAGGGTTTGCACATCAGTGGCAACAGGTTTGCGACCCAGGCGACGAAAGGCGCCGGGGGTCTGACCAGTGAGGCGGCGAAAACGGTTCGCAAAGTTGGCGCCGTCACTGTATCCGACCCGGGCCGCCAGCTCGCCGAGGGGCCAGTTGGTATAGAGCAGCAACTGGCGCGCCTTGTTCATTCGAAGCCCCGTCAGCCAGGCCATGGGCCCCATGCCGAACACCTGCTGGCAGAGCCGATGCAGATGGGGCACAGAGCAGGCCATCTGGCTGGCGAGCAGGGCCACGCTCCAGGGCTCATCGAGGCGCGCCTCCACCCGGCGAAACAGCGCCTGCAGCCTGAGCTCAGGGGTGCCACGCACCTCCCCTTGCAGGGTTCTGTCCAGCAGGGCCAGCAACAGACTGAGCAGCTGGGGCTGCAAGGGAGATCGCACGCCCTCCCCCTGCATCAGGCTAAGCAGATGGTAGAGCTGCTCCCCCTCCTCCCCCTGCCAGATGCGGTGGCCGAGCCGGTGCAGATGCTGCCAGCGCGGCACGTCGTCCAGCAGGATCCAGCTGATCTGCCAGCGCTCGCCGATGAGCCTGAGCCCCCCCGGCACGGCCGCCGGCAGAAAGATGAGCGAGCCCGCGGGGATGGGCTGCTCCCCCTGCTCCGTCAGCAGGGCCCCTCCCTCGTCGTGGCTCACCATCAGGATGTGAAATTCGGGTCTGTTGCGGCGAATGAGGTAGTGATCCCGCAAGCGGGAGAGGCCGGTCAGGAAGATGCCCACCTCCCCCAGCAGGGGCAAGCCTTCGCGCCCCAGCATCCGCTCCTCGCAGCCGGGAGCTATCTCAAGACACTCGCTGACAAATGCCATAACGCCTCAACATGATAGTTTTGAACAAGAAAGCAGAGAGCTGCTCACAGTGAGAGCACCCGCACTAGCCCCTATCATACCCATGACAAACCTTGCTTTTCACATACCCGGTTAACATAAATGAATTATTGGCAAGCGATTTTAAAACAAACCACCGATCGTGAGTTCATGACCCGACTGTGGCGACTGGCCCTGCCGGTGTCGCTGCAATCCATGATGTTCTCCCTGCTCGGTCTCATCGACATCATGATGGTGAGCCAGCTTGGCACCACGGCTGTGGCGGCGGTCGGCTTGGGTAACCGGGTCTTCTTCTTCAATCTGCTGGTGATAGCGGGGCTCTCTGGCGGGGTCTCGGTGTTGGCGGCGCAATACTATGGCCGGGGCGAGCTGGCCGGGGTGCGCCGCTCCCTGGCACTGGCCCTGGTGGGCGCCCTGCTGGTGAGCCTGCCGTTTGCCCTCATCTATGTGCTCTCGCCGGGCAGCGTGCTCGGCTTTGCCAGCCAGGAGCCCGCGCTGCGCCTGCTGGCCGACGAGTTTTTGATGATCACAGGTGCCACCATCCTCTGTACCGCCATAGTCGTGCCCCTGGAGGCGGCCCTGCGCTCCGTGGGCAACGCGGCGGCGCCGACCCGGATCGGCATCATTGCCATCATCGCCAACGTCATCCTCAACTACGCCCTCATTTTCGGCAACTTCGGCTTCGAGGCCATGGGGGTAGCGGGCTCGGCCTGGGGCACCACGATTTCACGACTGCTGCAGACGGCGCTGCTGCTTGCCTATGTGTGGCGCCAGGAGCCACGCCTCATCCCGCGCAAACAGGACTGGTGGGACGCCTTCAGACGCAAGGAGGTGGTGCGCTTCACCCTGATCGCCTTGCCGCTCTTGTTCCACGACGGGCTCTGGGCCTTCGGCATGCTGCTCTACGGCTTCCTCTATGCCCACCTCGGCACAGATTCCCTGGCCATCATGACCACCCTTGGCACCCTGGAGAGCATCCTTATCTCCCTCTTCTTCGGGCTGGCGGTGGCCTGCTCCACCCTGCTCGGCCACCGGCTCGGGGCCGAGGAGTACGAGGCGGCCTGGCAGCACTCCCAGCTGTTCCTGCTGCTCGCCCCCATAGGCGCCCTGCTGGTGGGGATAGCCGTCTGGCTGCTGCAGACCAACCTGCTGCAGTGGGTCGGCAACCTGCCGGGCGAACTGATGGGAGAAGCGGGTCAGGTGCTTGCCATCATGTGCCTCGGCATGTTGCTCAAGGTGTTCAACATGGTGGGCATAGTCGGGGTGCTGCGCTCGGGGGGGGACGTGAACTACAGCATCTTCATCGACATAGTCGCCATGTGGTGCATAGGCCTGCCGCTCGCCTGGGTGGCAGTCAGCCTGCTGGGCTGGCCCCTCTCCTGGGTGGTGGCAGTGGTGCTGCTGGAGGAACTGTGCAAGGTGCTGTTGGTGCAGCGCAGGATCCGCCAGCGTCACTGGCTCAAGAATCTGGTGATGGGGTGACGGCTGCCCGCAGCCGGGCAAAAAGCGGGGTCATATCAATGACAGAAAATCCCCGCTTGCAGTATGCTAACCGCCTCTTCAATCAGCGGCGGGGCACACCACGCCCTGCCAGTAGTCGTTTAAGGAGACGCACATGCAACCACAAAAAGAGCTGATCACCGAGACTGCCCTGCTGGAGATGGCCAACGGCATCATCAAGAGCCACGAAGACTTCATCCACGGCATGCGTGCCGATTCGGTGGAGCAGAAGGGGGAGATCCTGGTGTTCAAGGGGGAGTTCTTCCTGGCCGAGGATGGCACCCCGACCGGCAAGACAATGGCGGTGTTCAACATGTTCAAGCTGCTGGCCCAGCAGTTGTCAGGCAAGTACCGGCTGAACTGATATAGCCCTCCAGACAAGATGCCGCCCTCAGGCGGCATCCGTCTTTGTGGGCCCGGGCTTGCCCGGCGTCTTCGCCAGCTCGCCCACCACGCAGTTGCGCCCCGCCATCTTGGCCATGTAGAGGCACTCGTCCGCCCGGTTGAGCAGCTCCTCGACGCTCTCCCCGCGCAGGGACAGGGTCAGGCCTATGCTCACAGTCACCTCCAGCAGCTCATCCGACGTCGGGCTCTTCACCAGCCGCGCCTCCACCGCCACCCTAAGTCGCTCGGCGACCCGTTTCGCCTGGGCCAGCTCGGCGCAGTTGGGCAGCAGAATGGCAAACTCCTCGCCACCGTAGCGACCGAGCACCATGCCGGGCTCCAGCTGCTCAGCCAGGGTCGCCGCCACCTCCTTGAGCACGGCGTCCCCCGCCAGATGGCCGAAGCTGTCATTGATGCGCTTGAATCTGTCCAGATCCAGCAGCAGCACGGCAAAGGATGCCTGCTTGCGGATCATGGTGACCCTGGCCTTCTCGAGCTGCTTCATCAGCAGGCGGCGATTCATCATGCCGGTCAGCTCGTCCGTGGTGGACTCCCGATAGAGCTGCAGCAGCATGTTGAGCTGGCCGCACTGCACCCAGGCACTCGCCACAGTGAAGAGCCCCAGCAGCCAAACCTGGTTGAGGGTCTGCACGCTCAGCAGCGGCTGGCCCACCAGGAGCCAGTTGCCCGCCAGCATGGTGATCAGAATGCCCCCCGCCAGTTGCAGGCTGAGGGAGAGCGGTATGGGGAAGATGGCAAACAGGCTGATGAGCAGATAGGGGAAGGCCATGTAGCCAGCCTGCAGCTCCTGATCCGTCCCGAAGCTGTGCAGACAGATGAGGGAGAACAGCATCATCACCGCCATCAGGTAGCCCAGCGCCAGCCTCATGCGTTCGCGCTTGAAGTGGATGAGATACGAAAGAGGGATCAGGGGAGAGAGGGCCAGCAGGCAGAAGATCCTGACCTGAAACAGTTCGTCAAACTGGGTGGCGGGCAGGGTCAGCCAATCCACCAGCGCCCAGGCGGGCAGTCCCACCATCAGCAGGCAGGTGAGCAGGCGCAGACGCACCGTCATAAAGCCCATGCGGGTCAGGGTGAAATCTTCGGAGTGGGCACGGGCACTCCAGAACTCCGACAGCTTCAGCATCCAGAGCCTCCATTTTACAACTGAGGGCTCATTCTACACCGTCCCTCCCTGGATGCATCAGCATGTCCCCTATTTATAACGAGAACTGCCTCACACAAACCGGCGGATCATAATCGCCGCGCGCAAACGTTTCAACCCATCGAAAAATAAACCCTTTATCGCTCCAATTAGCGCTGGTCAGCCCAGACTCAGCCACTAGAATAGCGCCCAATTTTCTCCCCCTCCCCACACTTAGAGGTATTTATGGAACAGGCTGCCGCCGTGCGTGCGACCCCAGAGACCCACCCCCCCAGGCGAGCCCACAGCGAACTCATCTACGGCATCGACGAAGTCCCACCCCTGCCCCAGACCCTGTTCGCCGCCCTTCAGCACATGCTCGCCATGTTTGTCGCCATCATTACCCCGCCCCTCATCATCGCCAATGCCCTCGGCCTCCCCGCCGCCGACACCCGCTACATAGTCTCCATGTCCCTGGTCATGTCCGGCATCGCCTCCTTCATCCAGACCCGCCGCTTCGGCCCCCTCGGCTCCGGCCTGCTCTCGGTGCAGGGCACCAGCTTCAACTTCCTCGGCCCCATCATCGCCTCCGGCCTCGCCCTCAAGCAGGCCGCCATGCCCACCGAGGATCTGCTGGGCACCCTGTTTGGCACCATGCTGGCGGCGGCCCTCACCATAGTGGTGATGAGCCGCTTCCTCCATCTGGTCAAACGCATCATCACCCCCCTGGTGACCGGCATAGTGGTGCTGCTCATCGGCCTGACCCTGATCAAGGTGGGCCTCATCAGCATGGGGGGCGGTTATGCGGCCCTCTCTGACGGCAGCTTCGCCAGCCACAGCAACCTCTTCCTCTCCCTGCTGGTGCTCAGCCTCATCGTGCTGCTGCAGCGCAGCCGCAACCCCTGGCTGCGCCTCTCCGCCATCATGATCGCCATGCTGGCGGGCTATGCCGTCGCCCTGCTGCTGGGCAAGGTCAGCCCTCCCACCTTCGAGGGCCCCCTGGTGATGGTGCCCATTCCGCTTCACTACGGCATCGGCTTTGACTGGCAGCTGTTCGTGCCGCTCGCCATCATCTTCGTGGTGACGGCGCTGGAGGCCATAGGCGACATGACAGCCACCTCGGACATCTCGGGCGAGCCGCTGGACGGACCCGTCTACATGGCGCGGATCAAGGGGGGCGTGCTGGCCGATGGCGCCAACTCCATGCTGGCGGCTCTCTTCTCCACCTTCCCCATGTCCACCTTCGCCCAGAACAATGGCGTCATCCAGCTGACCGGGGTCGCCAGCCGCCATGTCGGGCTCTTCATCGCAGCCATGCTGGCCCTGCTCGGCCTCTTCCCGGCGGTCGCCAGCCTGGTGCAGCAGATCCCCGAACCCGTGCTGGGCGGTGCCACCATCGTCATGTTCGGCACCATAGCCGCCGCCGGGGTGCGCATCATCTCCCGCGAGGAGCTCGACCGCCGCGCCCTCATGATACTGGCGGTGTCGCTGGCCATGGGGCTGGGGGTCGCCCAGGTGCCCGAGGTGCTGCAGCACCTGCCGGAGCTGGCCCGAAGCGTGCTCTCCTACGGCGTCGCCACCGGCGGCCTGACCGCCATAGTGATGAACCTGCTGCTGCCCAAGCGCGGCGGCGTACAGGCCTGACTCTCTCGTCAACAAACAGGTAGCGCCCCGCCGTGCGGGGCTTTACCTTGTTTACCGCCCCGGGTACTGTGCAGGGCAGCCTCTGCTCAGGATGCCCTTGATGCCCTATACCCTGCTTCCCCCCCTGCCCACCCGCCACACCCCGGATCAGATACTGGCCGAGGAGCAGCGCTGGCTGCGGGACTGTGCCCATGACGGCCTGCCCCGCGCCCACCTCTGGCAGGCGCCCCAATGCCTGATTGTCACCCGCAAGGACATGCGTCTGCCCCGCTATCAGGTGGCCTGCGAGCAGCTCGCCAGCGAAGGCTGGCCCGTCCATGTGCGCGACAGCGGCGGCACCGCAGTGCCCCACGGGGCCGGCATCCTCAACCTCTCCCTGCTGCTGCCCCGTACCACCACGGATCTTGGCCACTATTACCGACTGCTGGGGGCGCCGCTGCTGGCCCTGCTGGCGGAGCACGGCCTTGAGGGGAGCTATGACTTCGTGCCCGGATCCTTTTGCGACGGTCAGTACAATCTGGTGATCGGGGGTCGCAAGGTCACCGGCACAGCCCAGCGCTGGCTGGCGCCGGGCCAGGATCATGGCGGCGCCGTGCTGGCGCAAGCCATGCTGCTGGTGGCGGGGGATGTGGACGAGGGCACCCGGATGGCGAGCCGCTTCTACGAGCTGGCGGGCGGGGAGCTGCGTTTCATGACAGGAACCTCCACCACGCTGGCAAGCTGCATTGGCTGGCGCGGTGGCGACCAGGCCTTGGTGGACAAAGTGCGAGCACGACTGGATAGCCTGCTGAGCGAGGGGCTATCTCCCTCACCCTGACCCTCTCCCGGAGGGAGAGGGAAAACGCCCGGCCATGGAAATAACACCGCGCACAAAAAAGCCACGACCCGAGTCGTGGCTTTGCTTTTTCAATAAGGGTGGGCCTAGGCAGTCTGCAACGGCTTACTTGTAGACATTATTTTCATCACTCCATCATCGTAGTGACAACGCCTCCGGCTACTTGTAGTCGCCCAGTAGCTGTAAGGTGATGGATTCGTTTTTCAAGCTCTGCCGAAATCCTTGATGTGGCACGGCCAAACCCCAAAAGTCCCAATGCACCGGAAATTGCATCATCACTGTTCATTGAGAAGCCAAGAGTAACGGTCTCCAACAGCGCATTATCAATTTCCTCTGGCGCAACCCATTCCAATTTACGCTCCGCAGACCCCCAATGAGCACGGCTACGAATGGGGATTGTTCGACTATCCGTAGAATACAAGAATCCATTTTTCGAGTTGAACAACCTCTGTCTTGCACCGAGAAGAATGGCCTCTTCGACTGCCGCTGTAATTCTTACTCCAGCACGTGTGACACCGAATGCCCCCATGAGTCGTCGTGTCACTTCCATGTTATGAACAGGAGCCTCAACATCGACCACTGACTGGATCATTCGTGCCAATTGCTCTGGTTTTTCTTGGTGCAACTCAGTTGATGATGCAACTAGCGCCAAATTTGCTTTCACGTATGGCCGGCTCGAATTCGGTACTGCTTCCTCGGTAGAAGCTCCTCGAATAATCTCATGCTTCGGTTCTGGCGCCACTTCAGGGGTTGCATCACGTCTCTCAGCAATCTTGGTTCGAGCCGCCTCAATGGCCGCTACAGCACGAGTAATTTCCTGCTGCGGATTGCGGAACCAATCCGTGCTCCAGATCCGATGGAAATTCCATCCCAATCCCTCCAATACCCCCTGACGCAGGCGATCACGATCACGTGCAGATCGCGAGCTGTGGTATGCAGCACCATCACACTCAATGGCCAGAACATAGCGCCCTGGATACTCAGGATCCTTAACAGCTATGTCGATGAAGTATCCAGCGGTTCCTACCTGCGGCTCCACTTCATAGTTACGCTCACGTAGCGCCTCTATCACCTCCAACTCAAACGGTGAGTCAGCTGCCTTGCCGGTCTCCAGAGCAACCTCAAGCTCACCCGTTTCAGCGAACTTGAGGAAGTTCTTCAGCGCTCGCACGCCGAGGGGGGCACTGGCATCAATATCCAGTTCGTCAGCTCTGAAGTTGCAGAACACTCGCATTGCCATTTTGGCTCGCGTGATCAGAACGTTGAGGCGACGATGCCCGCCCTCACGGTTCAACGGGCCAAATTCCTTGGCTATCCGCCCGGACTCATTACGGCCGTAGCCGATGCTGATAAAGATCTTGTCACGCTCATCACCCTGGATATTCTCCAGGTTTTTGACGAAAAACGGCTCACTACCCTGAGAAGTGAAAAATGCTTCAGCCTCAGGCATCTGCCGGCGTAGCAATTCGATCTCGACCTGAATCAAATCTCGCTGCGCCACACTGAAGGCGGCAACACCCAGCGAGAGCTCAGGCGTTCGAATAGCATGCTGCATGACAGCCTGTGCAACTGCCTTAGCCTCCCCCTTATTGGTACGGGTACGACCTCGGTCATACAGCGCATCAGGCAGATAGTCGAAACTCACGCCACTGGCATGTGGATGCTGGCCCGCAGAGGGAAAGACCACCAGTTTGCTGTCATAGAACTCGACGTTGGATACGGCAATCAATGACTCATGCCGGCTTCTGTAGTGCCACCGGAGATAGCGCTCCTGGCTTCCGGCCGACTTGAACATACTCAGGATGCTTTCAATGTCAGCGGTCGCTGCATCCTCGTCATCTAGCTCAACATCGCGGCTGAAGAAATCGGTAGGAGGCATCTGCCGAGTATCTCCGACCACCACTACCTGTTTACCACGCATGATGGCGCCGAATGCATCGACGGCCTTCACCTGAGAGGCTTCGTCGAACACCACCACGTCGAACTCCAGCTTTCCTGGAGGAAGGAAGTTCGCAATCGACATGGGGCTCATCATGAAAACAGGTTTGATTTGCTGAATGGCCCGACCAGCCTTCTCGATCAACTGCCTGATCGGGATATGTCGACGCTTCTTGTTCAACTCAGCCCGCAACACAGCCATTTCACCGGGCTGATTGATGTTGGGCATCCCCTCCCAAACCTGTCTAGCCAAATACGTTTGCGCATGATTGAGCGAGGCCAAGTCGAGCGACTTGAACCGTGCAATCTGATGTTCGTGCTTAATGCGGTCGAACTGCTGCAGCGCTGGTTTCTCTGCATACACCCGCTGCACCAAACCCGAATACCAGGAGAAATCCAGAATTGCAGGTAGCTGCTTGGGCTCATCACTGCTTATGGCAATTTCCAGCAAGTCGTCCAATTTGGCCTTGCGCAGCTGTTCCGCCAGGACATTGAATCGTGCCATCTGGTACAGAGCAGTCAAACTTTCCTGCCATTGCTGCAAACGCTCGCCAAGAGCCGCCAGGCCAAGTTTTCTGACGTCAGCCTTGGCGTTTTCCGCTTGCATGCCGGTGACTTCAAGCGCGCTGCGCAAGGCCTTGTCTAACCCGACAACATGTTGCTCTATTCCAGTGACAGCATCACCCAGGCCACTGGCATCGGTATGCCCAGCCAAGAAGGCAATGATGCCTTGTGGAATCTGTCCATTACCCAGATCGTCATGCAGCTTGATCACCCAATCGCTCAAGCGTTCGAGCACTACCCAATCTGTTTTCTGGCGTTGCCATTGGGCACCGAAAAGCGCGCTGCCCAATGCCTCATGCTGGTCATAAATCTTCTTGTTCTGCTGATAAGTCAGTACCGAATCAACCAGCTCCAGCATGCCCGCATTGGTCTTGGGCAATGTCTCACGGGCTAGCCCCTGCAAACGGCTACGTGCTGCACGGAAACGCCCCGAAAACACCCTCCACCACTTTTCGCCATAAGCCAAAAGGCTCTGTCGAACCTCGAGGAGATCCTGTTCCCAGGCAGCGTCGATCAACTGGCTATCATGCTTAGCGCGACAAGCTGCCATATGCTCACCGGCCTCCAGCAACTCACGAATGACATCACGTCTGGATTGCCACTCGCCCGTTGAAAGCTGTACCCCTTCGAGTCGCGGAGCTTCGGCCGCACGCCGAGCAGCGCGGCACACCACATCCACATCTGCCAAAGTGGCCGGATGAGTCAGCATCAACCGTTCAGAGAGTGCCGTGGCAGCCGACTGCAATGCATTGAGATGCGAACCTGCCAACTGCAGTGCATTGTTAGCGCTGCTCTGTTCTATAGGCGAAAAGAACGTCCGCTCACTACCCCAAAAGACACTCAGATCAGGCCGTCCCATCTCCTCCAGGTGCAGCACCAGCTCCTCAACCAACTCAAACCTTTTTTGCTGTTCTGCATAGCTCCAGGCTGCCATAGGCGCAAAAGGAATGACCGGCAATCCGGCATAGACACGCTTCAGCTTCAGGTAACGGCCAAGCACATCTACAAAAGGCAAGCCGCTCACGCCCGCGGAAGCACTCACAGCCTCGCAGTACTGATTCAGGCCATCTTGCAGCTCTTTCAATCTGGCAAGGTCGTCCTCGCCCACGTTGGTCAGTGGTCGCCCCTGATCCAGAGTCCGTCCTAGCTCCTTGAGCACAGACTGCTTGGTGGACTTGTGGCTATGCAGCTCAAGAACGGCATCGCCCAGATGACTTTCGTCCAGACGACGCTTAACCACCTCAAGCGCAGCCATTTTTTCGGCAACAAACAACACCGTTTTCTTCTGGCCGATCAGCTCGGCGATGATGTTGGTGATCGTCTGTGACTTACCCGTACCCGGTGGTCCCTGAATAACCAGGTTGGAACCCTCACGCACCTCCAGAATGGCTTCTGTCTGGCTGCTGTCGGCATCCTTCACAAAACGTACATCGCCCGGTTTGATCACCGAGTCGATATTCACATCCTCCGGATACACCGCCCCAATATCCCCGAAGCCCGAACCAAGCAGGCGCTTCATCACGCCATTGGCACCGGGTTGCTTATCTTCCGGCCAGCTTTTCGGGTCGAGATCCTTGAACATCAAAAACTTGCCGAACGAGAAGAAGCCCAGCGCAATCTCGTTGCTGGCGACCTTCCAGCGCCCCTGCTTACTGACTACATCTGCAACTTCGCCATAGAAGCGGCCCAGGCCGCTCTCATCGGTCGCGAAACTATCCTCGTCGAACGCGCAGGAGGTCATATCCAAACCAAAATCAGTCTTGAGCTTGGCGACCAGAGAAAGGTTCGCCATCAGCTCATCACCTGAATACTTCAGCTTGAAAGCATCTTTGGCGCCGCTGCGCTCAAGGCTGACCGGAAGCAATATCAAAGGTGCCTTGCGCAGGTTCTCGGAGCTATCCGCTTCGTACCAATGCAAGAAGCCAAGGGCTAGGAACAGCGTGTTCACGCCTTGCTCCTCAATAAAGCCTTTAGCCTCGGTGTGGATCTTCAACAGCTGCAGGAACAGACGCTCGTCATCAATGGCAGTCTGCAAACGAGTATCCAGATGGCGACGGGCCTTGCCCGCCTCATCTTCATCAGCCTCGTCAGCGACACTGGACCAGTCCAGGCTATCCAGCTCATGCAGCAACTCCTCGTCACTGGCTGTGTCATTCTCAGCCTCTTCCGGCTTGGCGGCTTTTGCCAGCTCGGCCAGCCTCTTTCGCGCCATCGGTGCAAAGGTCATGGCCTTTTCTTGGCGATAGAGGATGTTGAACACGTCCTCGGATCGCTCATCGACCACCATCAAGGTTTTGGCTGTCTTGCGGAAGTTGAGCATGTTGTTTCGAAGCCCAATATCCAGCAGTTCTTTACGGCTGCTCTGTAGCTTTTGGCTGATTACTGCGCTCATGAAAATCCCTATAAATCAGGCATAATGTATAAAAAAACTAGAAATGTATGGAAATATGAAAATTGCTGCAGTGTACCACAGGGTATTAAGCAACTGTTCAATAGCATCCTGCCATTGAGACCAGCCGCACAAACACGATCGCAGCTCATTGGTGCTGTACCGCCGCAAAAAGTACAACCCCGCCAACGAAAAGCCACGACCCGAGTCGTGGCTTTTCTGTTTTATTAGGCTGGTGCCGATTCAGGCCGTCTGCGGCTCGGGCTCCGACTCCGTATCTCGGTCCCGGCTGAAGTAGGCGCGGGTCTCGGCGATCACCACGTGACGCAGGCCGATGAGGCCGATGAGGTTCGGCACCGCCATCAGGCCGTTGACGATGTCGGCCAATAGCCAAATCATGTCCAGATGGAGGAAGGCGCCGCTCGCTACCAGCACCAGATAGATGAGGCGGTAGGGCTTGATCGCCTTGACCCCGAACAGATACTCGGTGCAGCGCTCGCCGTAGTAGTTCCAGCCGAGGATGGTGGTAAAGGCGAAGAACAGCAGCCCTATGCTCACCAGATACTGACCTATGTGGGCATCCAGCCCCTGGGCAAAGGCCTGGCTGGTCATGGCGGCGCCGCTCAAGTCCCCGCTCCACACCCCTGTCACCACCAGGGTCAGGCCTGTCATGGTGCAGATGATGATGGTGTCGATGAAGGTGCCTGTCATGGAGACCAGCCCCTGCTCCACGCACGAATCCGTCTTGGCCGCCGCCGCGGCTATGGGGGCCGAGCCCAGCCCGGACTCGTTGGAGAAGACCCCGCGCGCCACCCCGGACTGGATCGCCAGCATGATGCCGGCCCCGACGAAGCCGCCGGTGGCCGCATGGCCGGTAAAGGCGCTCTCGATCACCAGCATGACGGCATCGGGCAGCGCGCTGGCATTGTTCACCAGCACACCGGCACAGGCGAGTATGTAGAAGATGGCCATGAAGGGCACCACCTTGCTCGACACGCTGGAGATGGACTGGATACCCCCCAGGGTCACCAGGGCCACTATCAGGGTCAGCACCACGGCGGTCGCCTCACGGGGCACCGAGAAGGAGAGGCTCATGGCGTCTGAGATGGCGTTGACCTGGGGGAAGGTACCGATGCCGAAGAAGGCCACGCCTATGCCGAACAAGGCAAACAGCTTGGCCAGCGGCTTGGAGCCGAGCCCCTTCTCCAGATAGTACATGGGGCCGCCCGCCATCTGGCCGTTGGCATCCTGCTCGCGATACTTGACCGCCAGCAGACACTCGGCGTACTTGGTGGCCATGCCGAACAGGGCCGCCATCCACATCCAGAACAGGGCCCCGGGGCCGCCGAGCTTGATGGCGGTGGCAACGCCGACAATGTTGCCGGTACCAATAGTGGCGGAGAGAGCGGTGCAGAGGGCGGCGAAGCTGGAGACATCCCCCTGCTTGCCCTGGCCCTGATCCCGGCCAAAGACCAGCTTGAGGGCGAGCGGCAAGCGCACCACCTGAAGCAGACCCAGACGCAGGGTGAGATAGATACCGGTCCCGACCAGCAGGATCAGCAGGGGCGGCCCCCAGACAAAGCTATCGATGGCGGCGAGCGCCGATTGAATTGATGACATGCATCCTCCTTAAAAAACAACGATTAAGGAGGAGAAGGATGATCTTCCCATAGGTGTCGCGATCGGCCAGAGGCGATCGGATGCGGGCCAAGAACGTGTTCACACTCTTACTGCGAGGCCGTGATCAAGGCTCATGCGCTGCTCGGAATCCTCACGTATGTCTATACGCTCCGGTTCCTGCGCTGCTCTTTACCTTGCTGACGACCTCTCGTTACAGATCGTGAACAGTTCCAAGCTCAGGTACAACCATCCCATCCCCTCTGTCCTTTTGCCTGAGAGTTTCCGGCGCCAGCCAGCCCTTGCGGGTCGTCATGGTGCCTTGCTCCTTCGGCGCCCGATCTAACGGGTCTCTCCAGAGTATCGTCCAGTAGCAGTCCACACCGGTTACCCGGTACCTGAAAGATTCACTTCTTCGGTGGATGGTCCCCCATCGCTCTCCTGCTACCTTCATCCGAACTAGTTTGGATTAGGAAGCGGGCATGTTAATCCAAAAAATGTGAGCTGTCTCCCACTCGGCCAGCCTCAGCGCCGCTTTTTTCTGCCCCGACCATGAGCGGAACACATGTTAAATGTTCGTTAACTATCAATAGCTTATGAGAACTTCTCTGCCAATGACGCGCACCGGCAGGGACAGACTGCTCCATATCAAGATGATGTTTCGTCTCGACCAGAAATACTTGCCAACATATCCAATCAAAATGCTTGCACACAAACTCAATAAGTCGATAATCCCGCGCATAACTAAGCACTTTGCAAGGGAGTTATGCATTGTGCCTGGTCGGTCCCTCCGGACCACTCGCCTGAGCCGGCCGTCGCCGGTTCAATCGCATATGGCTTGGGCATATCACGCCCCCTAAGGATGATCAAAAGAGAATGAACGAGACCCTGGTCGCACAAGATTACCGTCAGCTGGTTGAACAATTTGGCTCCCCCCTGCTGCTGCTCGACAAGGCTGCCGTCCGCAAACAGTATCGGGCCCTGGCCGCGGCCCTGCCCGATGTGCGCTTGCATTATGCACTCAAGCCCCTGCCCCATGAGGCCGTGGTCTCTGTCTTGAAGGAAGAGGGGGCCTGTTTCGATCTGGCCACCAATGGCGAAGTGGATCTGGTGCGCAGCCAAGGGGTTCGCCCGGGACGCTGCATTCACACCCATCCCATCAAGCGCGACAGCGACATCCGTTATGCGCTGGAATTCGGCTGCACAGTGTTCGTCTATGACAACCCGCTGGAGCTGGAGAAGTTCCTGCCCTACAAGGATGAGGTCAAGCTGCTGCTGCGCGTCAGCTTCCCGAATCCCGAGACCAAGGTCGATCTCTCCAAGAAGTTCGGCTGCACCCCGGAGCAGGCGCTGCCGCTGCTGCAACTGGCCCAGGCCAAGGGGATCAAGGTGATGGGGCTGTCGTTCCACGTCGGCTCCCAGGTGCCCCACGCCCGTCGCCACGTGCAGGCCATAGACGCCTGCCGCGAGATCATGGAGCAGGCCTGGGATCTGGGGCTCAAGCCCTGGGTGCTGGACATCGGTGGTGGTTTCCCGGTGGATTATGACGGCGGCGAGTTCGACATCGACGGCTTCTGCGCCCCGATCCGCGAAGCGCTGGCCAAGCTGCCCGCCACTGTGCAGAAGATTGCCGAGCCGGGCCGCTTCATCAGCGCGCCAGCCATGACTTCTGTCTCCAGCGTGATGGGCAAGGCCCACCGCGGCGACAAGATCTGGTACTACCTGGATGACGGCCTCTACGGCAGCTACAACGGTCAGCTCTATGACCACGTCACCTACCCGGTGAGCACCCCCTATGCCCAAGGCCCGCTGCACAATGCCGTGCTCTCCGGCCCCACCTGCGATAGCGTGGACGTGATTCGCGACGGCATCATGCTGCCGGATCTGGCCATCGGCGAGCTGGTCATAGGCCGGGTGATGGGGGCCTACACCTGGGCCTCGGCCTCTACCTTCAACTTCTTCCCCAAGGCGAGCATCCTCATCCTGGACAGCGCCCAGAAGCAGAAGCTGGTGGCGGTGGCCTGAACGCTTTGACCACGCCAGCAATATAGAGAAGGGGAGCCATTGGCTCCCCTTCTTGTATGCATCGTCGTGCCTGCATCAGAACTGGCTGGTCAACAGCCAACCTGTATAGGCGACGAAGATGCAGAGCAAGATGCCCCCTTCCACCCTGTTGATGCGGCCCTGTCCCTTGCGGCCCAGGCACATCACCAGCAGCAGCAGGGTCAGCCCCATCATCAGGCTCCAGTCGCGGGAGAGCACCGCAGGATCCACATCCAGGGGCGCTATGCCGGCGGCTATGCCGACCACCGCCAGGGTGTTGAACAGGTTGGAGCCAAGCACGTTGCCGAGGGCCAGATCGTGCTCCTTCTTCTTGATGGCCATCAGGGAGGAGGCGAGCTCAGGCAGCGAGGTGCCCACCGCCACTATGGTCAGACCGATGACCAGGTCGCTGATGCCAAATGCCTGGGCTATGGTCACAGCGCCCCACACCAGCAGGCGGGAAGCGCCGACCAGGAGAACCAGGCCCACGATCAACCAGAAGATGGCCTTCTTGAGCGGCATGGCTTCGCTGTCGATCTCCACGTTCACATCTTCGTCCAGGGCGTCTCCCTTGCCCTTGATCCCGGTCCAGATGGACCAGCCCAGCAGTACGATAAAGACGCCACCCAAAATGAGGGCGTCGCCACGCCCCAGGTGACCATCGATGAGCAAGGCACCGGTCAGCAGGGTGATGCCGAGCAGTATGGGGATCTCCTTGCGCACCACCTGGGAGGAGACGGCGATGGGGCTGATGAGGGCGGTCAGACCGAGAATGAGAGCGATGTTGGTGATGTTGGAGCCATAGGCATTGCCCAGGGCCAGGCCCGGGTTACCCTGCATGGATGCTAGGGCCGAGACCACCATCTCGGGGGCCGAGGTACCAAAACCGATGATCACCATGCCGATCAAGAGCGGCGGCATGCCGGCATAACGGGCGGTGGCGGCGGCGCCATCCACAAATTTATCCGCACTCCAGACCAGCAACGCCAGTCCGGCAATCAGGGCAACAAAAGCCAGGGTCATATTCTTCCATCTCATCGGCTGCAAACACGAGAGCCAGGGGTCAGCCTGGCTCCATCCAAAGGTGGCTCAGTGTAGCGAGCCGCCTTGCTATTTCAAGCTGAAATCAAACGATGATTAACAATTCACAAGGCGGCCAGCAGACTCTGCGCATCAGACACCTCGAACTTGCCGGGGACCTCCACGAACAGCTGCTCGACCACGCCATCATTGGCGATCAGGGCAAAGCGCTGGGCACGCAGGCCGCCAAAGGCGCCTGTCTCCTTGGCAAGGCCCAGGGCCCGGGTCCAGCTACCGTCGCCATCCGCCAGCATGGTGATGGCATCGGCATTCTGGGCTGCCTGCCATGCCTTCATCACGAAGACATCGTTGACCGACAGACAATAGATGGCATCGACGCCCTTGGCCTTAAACTCGTCCGCCAGCACCACATAGCCCGGCAGATGGGCGTTGGAGCAGGTGGGAGTGAAGGCCCCCGGCACCGCGAACAGCACCACCTTCTTGCCCGCAAACAGGGCCTGGATATCCTGTACCTGCTTGCCCTCGGCGGTGATAAAGGTAAATTCCCCCGCAGGCAGGGATTGTCCGACCGTGATCATGTTGTCTCGTCCTTAAGTGACTGAAAGAGGCCCAGTCTACTCCAACCCGGAAAGAGACGACACCGGCTCTCCTGTCGCCGCCCGCACCTCGCCCTTATTGCGATCGCCGCGCCTGCCAGGTGGCCATAACGAACAGGGAGTTCAACCTGCATTCGGCGGCCCGCACCTCGCCTTTACTGCAAGCACCGTGCCTGCCAGGTGGCGATGGCGAGCAGGAAACCCAGGGTGAACTCGACGTCTCACATCGCTGCCTCACCCGTGCCGCCGTGCCTGCCAGGTTGCGATGGCGAGGAGGGAATCCGGCGTGAACTCGGCGGCCCGCTCGGCTATCTCGGCCAGGCTCATCCAGTGCACCTCGCTCACCTCCTCCGCCTGGAGTTGCAGCGGCCCCTGATACTGGCAACTGAACAGACCGCCCCAGACCCGATAGCCTCCCCCGCTCGCCTCCCCCTCGGCGTAGAAGGTGCCGAAGTCGTGCAGGGGCACATCAAAGATACCCAGCTCCTCGGCCAGCTCGCGCCGGGCGGAAGGCTCCATCGCCTCCCCAGTGGTCACCACGCCACCGGCGCAGGCATCCAGCATGCCGGGGCAGAAATCCTTGCTCGGGGTGCGCCGCTGCACCAGGATTCGACCGGCCTCATCGAGCACCAGGATGTAACTGGCGCGATGGCGCAAATTTTCCTGACGCACTCGGGCGCGCTCGGCCACCCCGATCACCCTGTCCTGCTCGTCTACTACGTCCACCCACTCCACGTGCGGCACCTTTGTCCAACCTGCGATGGCCGCAGTATATCGGGGCCGGGGCCAGGGACGGCACTACTTTTTCAACGCCGGGAACAGGACGCCAGCCCGCCATAACAAGGATTCATACAAACCTTTATAAAGTGTCACATCAGTGTCACGGTGAGGCGGCATAGTGTGCCCTGTCCAAACAACAGGGTGTCTTGCCATGAAGGTGTTCAAGCAGTTGTCTCCTCGTCGAATTGCCCGCTATATCAAAAGCTTCCATCACGGCAGCTTCATGATCGAGGCACTGGGACGATTCGAGTTTCAAGGGGGAGTCATCGATGTGAAGACGCTGGACTGCCGTCAGGCGCTGAGCCTGGCCCGGCAGATCAATCTGGCCGTGCGCGATCTGCGCACCACCACCCTGTTGCCGGGCTGACATACTCCTTTCCGTTTGTAGTCTGCTTTCATGCATGTCTTTGCCCGCCGCTCACCGAGCGTGCGGGCTATTTTCCATGGGACGGGCCGCGTCTTATCCGCATCAGTGCTGCAGGATCTGGGAGAGAAACAGCTTGGTCCGCTCCGACTGGGGATGGTCGAAGAACTGGTCCGGCACGTTCTCCTCGATGATCTGGCCGCGGTCCATGAAGATCACCCTGTCCGCCACCTGCTTGGCAAAGCCCATCTCGTGGGTGACGCAGAGCATGGTCATCCCCTCGTGGGCCAGCTCAACCATCACATCCAGCACCTCGCGCACCATCTCGGGATCCAGCGCCGAGGTCGGCTCGTCAAACAGCATCACCTGGGGATTCATGCAGAGACTGCGGGCGATGGCGACCCGTTGCTGCTGGCCACCGGAGAGCTGGCCCGGGTACTTGAGGGCCTGCTCCGGGATCCTGACCCGGCGCAGGAAAGTCATGGCGATCTCCTCGGCCTCCTTGCGCGGCAACTGCTTGACCCAGATGGGGGCCAGGCAGCAGTTCTCCAGCACCGTCAGGTGGGGGAAGAGGTTGAAGTGCTGGAACACCATGCCCACCTCGCGGCGCACCGTCTCTATGTTCTTGAGATCCGAGGTCAGGGCCGTGCCCTTGACCAGGATGTCACCGCTCTGATGCTCCTCCAGCCGGTTGATGCAGCGGATCATGGTGGACTTGCCCGAGCCAGAGGGCCCGCAGATGACTATCTTCTCCCCCCTGCCCACCTGCAGATTGATGTTGCGCAGCACATGAAACTCACCGTACCACTTGTTGACGTCCTTGAGTTCTACCACAGCGTCCGTTTTCATCTCGAAACTACTCCTAATGCTTGTGACCGGTGTTGAGTTTGCGCTCCAGATAGATGGAGTAGCGGGACATGCCAAAACAGAACATCCAGAAGATCATGGCGATGAACACATAGGCCTCTGTGGAGAAACCCAGCCAGGCCGGATCCGCCAGCGCCACCTTGGAGATAGCCAGCAGATCGAACAGCCCTATGATCAGCACCAGGCTGGTGTCCTTGAACAGGGAGATAAAGGTGTTCACCAGGGAGGGAATGGTGATCTTGAGGGCCTGGGGCATGATGACCAGTCCCATCACCTTCCAGTAGGAGAGCCCCAAGGCTTCACCCGCCTCGTACTGCCCCTTGGGGATCGCCTGCAGCCCCCCTCTGACCACCTCGGCCACGTAGGCCGCCTGGAACAGAATGATGCCGATGAGCGCCCTCAGCAGCTTGTCGAGCTCCACCTCGCTGGTCATGAACAGCGGCAGCATGACGGAAGCCATGAAGAGCACAGTGATGAGCGGCACCGCCCGCCAGAACTCGATGTAGACGGTGGAGAGGCTGGAGATGACCGGCATGTGGGAGCGGCGCCCCAGCGCCAGCAGGATCCCGAATGGCAGGGCTACCACTATGCCCACCACCGCCAGCACCAGGGTCAGCATCAGGCCGCCCCAGCGATTGGTTTCCACCACCTCCAGACCCGCCCCTCCGTGGATCAGCACGAAGGCGATGACAGGGAACACCAGCAGGGTAAAGAGCGCCAGCCAGCCCTTGCGCGGGGTACGCGGCCAGATCAGCAGCGCCAGCAGCACGGCCAGACCGGCGAAGGCCAGATTGATGCGCCAATACTGGTCGGCCGGGTAAAAGCCGTAGAGGTATTGCCCCAGGCGGCTCTCGATAAAGACCCAGCAGGCCCCGCCCTGGGCGCAGTCGGCACGGCTGCTCCCCTGCCAGTTGGCGGAGAAGATAGCCCAGTCCAGCGCCGACCAGAGCAGTGGCAGCAGCAGATAGGCCAGCACCAGGGTCAGCAGGCCGTTCCACCAGTTGGGGAAGAGGTTCTGCCTGATCCAGGCGACCAGCCCCCGGCGATGATTGGGAGGCGGCAACGCCTCCTGCAACTCGTTCACAAACATGACAGCTCCCTAGCGCTCGACCAGCGTCATCCTGCGGTTGTAGATGTTCATCAGGACTGAGGTGGTGATACTGATGATGAGATAGACCCCCATGGTCATGGCGATCACCTCGATGGCCTGCCCGGTCTGGTTGAGGGTGGTGCCCATGAACACAGAGACCAGATCCGGATAACCGATGGCGGTGGCCAGCGAGGAGTTCTTGGTGAGGTTCAGGTACTGGCTGGTCAACGGGGGAATGATGACCCGCATCGCCTGGGGAATGACCACCAGCCGCAGCGTCTTGGTGGGCGAGAGCCCGAGGGCGGAAGCGGCCTCGGTCTGACCCTTGCTGATGGCGAGGATGCCGGATCGCACTATCTCGGCGATGAAGGCCGCCGTATAGATGGTGAGCGCCAGCAGCAGCGCCGCGAGCTCGGGCAGTACCGTCAAGCCCCCCCGGAAGTTGAAGCCCTGCAGGGCCGGCACGCTCCAGGAGAGCGGGCTGCCTGCCAGCAGGAAGGCGATGGCGGGGAGCAGGATCACCAGAGCGGCCACACAGCGCCAGAACGGGAAGATCCTGCCGGTCAGCGCCTGACGGCGCCTTGCCCAGCGGCTCAGCCCCCAGCTCAGGACGACTGCCAGCAGCAGGGCACAGATCACATAGCCAAATCCCTCTTCAAACAAGGGTTTGGGCAGATAGAAGCCCCGCACGTTCAAGAAGGCGAGCCCTCCCAGCTCCACGCTCTCACGGGGAGACGGCAGGGTGCGCAGCACCGAGAAGTACCAGAAGAAGATCTGCAGCAGCAGCGGAATGTTGCGGAAGGTCTCTATGTAGACGGTGGCTATCTTGGCCACCAGCCAGTTGCGGGACAGGCGCGCTATCCCGAGCACGAAGCCGAGCAGGGTGGCAAACAGGATGCCGAGTACCGAGACCAGCAGGGTATTGAGCAGGCCGACCACGAAGGTGCGACCGAAGGTATAGGTCTCGTCGTAGGGGATCAGGCTCTGCAAGATGCCGAACCCGGCGGTGTTGCCCAGAAAATCGAAACCTGTGGTGATGCCACGGGTTGCCAGATTGGTCAGGGCATTGTTGATGATGTAGAACAGAAACGCGAGAACGGCCGCAATGGCCAGGCACTGGAAGATCTGCGCCCGCACCTTAGCGTCATACCACCAGCGGCCCTGTTCTTTCCTATGGTTTGATGCTTGTATCGCCATGAGGATGACTCCGACAAAGCCAGGGCAAAGGGGAAATGGGGGGCCAGGCCCCCCGACTGCAGTCTATTTAGCGGATGGGCGGCGCATACATCAGGCCACCCTTGTTCCAGAGCGCGTTGATGCCACGGTCGATCTTGAGGGGAGAGCCGGCGCCGACGTTGCGATCGAAGGACTCGCCGTAGTTGCCGACCTGTTTGACTATGTTGTAGGCCCATTTGTCATCCAGCCCCAGCACAGCGCCCTTGGGCTCTTCCAGCCCCAGCAGGCGACGGATGTCCGGGTTGGTGGATTTGAGCATCTCGTCCACGTTGGCGCTGGTCACACCGGCCTCTTCGGCGTTGAGCATGGCGTAAAGACTCCAGCGCACCACCTTGAACCACTGCTCGTCACCCTGGCGCACCGCCGGGCCCAGCGGCTCCTTGGAGATGACCTCGGGCAGCACCACGGCATCCTCCGGCTTGGTCAGCTTGATCTTGAGGGAGTAGAGCTGGGATTGATCCGAGGTCAGCACGTCGCAACGCCCCGCCTCAAAGCCCTTGACGGTCTGATCCGAGGTGTCAAACACCACTGGGGTATATTTCATGGCGCCATTGGCGCGGAAGTAATCCGCCAGGTTGAGCTCGGTGGTGGTACCGGACTGGATGCAGACGGCGGCCCCGTCCAGCTCCTTGGCGCTCTTGACGCCCAGAGACTTGTTGACCAGGAAGCCCTGACCATCGTAGTAGTTCACCCCGGCGAAGGTCAGACCGAGCGAGCCGTCCCGGGTCAGGGTCCAGGTGGTGTTGCGCGACAGCAGATCCACTTCGCCGGATTGCAGGGCGGTGAAACGCTCCTTGGCGGTGAGGGAGACATACTTGACCTTGCCGGCATCCCCGAGCACGGCCGCGGCGACGGCGCGACACACGTCCACGTCCAGTCCGGTCCAGGTGCCCTTGGCGTCCGGATTGGAGAACCCGGGCAGGCCATCACCGACCCCGCACTGCACGAACCCCTTCTTCTTCACGGCATCCAGAGTACCCTCTGCCCAGACATTGGCTGCCGCCAGCGACAGCACTATCACCATACCCGCCTTGTGTATCTGCTTCATGTCACTCTTCCCTGTGGTTTGATTCGAATTGGCACCCAAACCGAGCAAGATGCCATCGTTTCCCTGCTTTTTTGCAGCTTATCCAGCGCTTCAAAAACCTGTCAATCGGTGCAACCCGGCACAACAGTGGTGCAACAGCACAAAATGTTCGCGCGGGGCGATATGCACTCTCAGAATCAAAAGTAGACCCTTATTCACCAAATAGCCTGCTGTTAAAAGCCATTCCCACTGTGAGGATTATTTTCGCAAAAAAATGGGACGCACCGGGATGGGGCAGCGAAATCGGACTCCAACTGACTCATCAGGCTCACTTTTCTCTCGGCAAGCCCCAACGCGGGTGGATGTGAACAAATATTGGGCGGCGTCGATATGGTGCTATGGCGGGGGGCGATCGCCTATCTTCTGGCGGGAAACGAGGTCGGGATGAGGAGCCTCAAGATCGGGGCGCCGACCCTAGATCGGTACGCGGTTCAACCGCCGCGGGGGCCGTCTTCAATCTCGGTGATGACGCCGTTTTCGACGGTGACGAACTGCATGAATTCGCTCCTGCCGAAGTTGTAGGTCCAGCGCTCGGCATACTTGACCGTCATCCGCGCCCCGAAGCCGTTTTCCTCGTAACGGGTCAGATCCTCCTTGAGCATCGGTTGACCGCAGCGGATCAGCAGCTCGGCCGTGGTGTCCCCCTCGGTGAGCAGGGCGCTCTTGCAGCGCAGGGTGCCGGCATCCACCGGCAGCGTCGCCACCAGCAGCAACCACAGTATTGGCTTCATTTTGCGCTCCATTTGAATAACGCCGCCCCTAGCGTGATGCACACCAGGGCAAACACCATGACCTGGGCCAGCATCCCCGCCACCGCCTGCCAGCCCGCCCCTTCCAGCATGACGGCGCGGGCCGCCTCTATGATCTGACTGAGCGGCAAGCGGGCTGCCACGGCCTGCAACCAGGGGGGAGACCCTTCCAGCGAGAACCAGACGCCAGATAAGAACATCATGGGCAAGCTGATGAGATTGAGCAAACCACTCGCCAGCTCCTCATTCTGAATGCGGGCGGCGATGAGCAGCCCGAGGGAGGCCATGGCGGTCCCGCCGACCAGGGCGATAAAGAGCAGCAGCCAGCCGGAGCCGAGCAGGGGCACATCCAGCAGCCAGTAAGCCACCAGGAAGACCAGCAGGCTCACCACCAGGGTGATCAGCACCCGCGACAGCAACTGGGCGCAGAGAAACTCGGCCGCCGACAGCGGGGTGGCTCGCAAGCGCTTGAGCACACCGTTCTTGCGATAGCGCACTATGACGAACCCGACCCCGAACAGGCCGGAGAACATCAGGTTCATGCCGATCACCCCGGGCAGCAACCAGTCGCCATAGCGAATGGCCCGTCCGCTCAGGGCCTCTCTTAGCAGGGGCTCGTGCACCGCCTGGCGCAGCAGGTATTCGGCCATGGCTCCCTGGGGCGCGTCCGGGTTGACCCAGTAGTGGCCGCGCGCCGGTGACAGCAGCAAGTCCAGCTGATGGTGGCGCACCTTGAGGACGCCCCTCGCCTCGTCGTCATAGGGGATTAGCTTGAGCAGCGGGATATGGGTCAGGGGCTGATAGGCCGTCGTCAGCTCCCCCACCACCCCTATCTGCACCAGCGGCTTGGGGGGGCCCGAGAAGATTAGGGAGAAGCCAATCACCAGCAAGAGCGGAAAAAGCAGGTTCCAGACCAGGGCCGCCCTGTCGCGCACGAATTCCAGGGTGCGGGCGTAAAAGAGCGCACCTATGCGCTTGAATGCTCCCTTCATGTTCCGCTCCCAGGTCGAGATGACAAACCCAGTGGCCATGGCAAGGCTCGCGGGTAACAGAGCGCGACGACATTGCGCTTGATGACGCCCTTCATGTTCCCCTCCTCGGGCTCGAACCCAGTCGAGATGACAAACCCAGTGGCCATGACAAGGCTTGCGGGTAACAGAGCGCGACGACATTGCGCTTGATGGGATTTTTCATGCACCGCTCCGGAGGCTGTGGCCGGTCAGGTGCAGGAAGAGATCCTCCAGGTTGGGGGAGCGCACCTGCATGCCGGTCAGCGGTATCCCTAGGCTCAGCAGCCGTGGCAGCAAGGCCGCCACGTCGGGGCAGTTCAGCTCCACCTGGTCCCCGTGGGGCAGCAGCGGATAACCCAGGCTGGCGAGGGCAGGATGATCCACGAGGCGTACCAGCACGCCGTCGAAGTGCCGCGCCAGCAGGGCCGCCGGCGTGTCCAGGCTGAGCAGATGGCCGTGATCCACGATGGCGATGCGATCGCACAGTTGCTGCGCCTCGTCCATGTAGTGGGTGGTGAGCACCACCGTCTTGCCCTGGGCCTTGATCGCCTCGATCCGCTGCCAGAAGTGGTGACGGGCCTGGGGATCCAGCCCTGTGGTGGGCTCGTCCAGAAACAGCAGTTCGGGGTCGCCGAGCAGGGCCAGGGCCAGCAGCAGGCGCTGACGCTGGCCGCCGGAGAGCTTGCGGCTGTCCCTGTCGATGAACTCGCCAAGGGCGCACAGCTCGATGAGCAGCTCCCGTGGCAGGGGGTTGGGATAGAGGCTGGCGAACAGGCGCAGGGTGTCGCGCACCGTCAGAAAATCCTGCAGCGCCGTGTGCTGGAACTGGATGCCGATGCGGGAGCGATAGTCGGGGCCACGGGGGGCGCCATGAAACAGGATCTGGCCGCTGTCCGGGGTGAGGATCCCCTCGAGCAGCTCTATGGTGGTGGTCTTGCCCGCCCCGTTCGGACCGAGCAGGCCGAAACAGCTACCGGCGGGAATGGCAAAGCTGAGGCCGTCCACCGCCCTGACACCGGGAAAGTGCTTGATGAGATCGACGACTTCGATGATGGCGGCCATGGCCTGTCTCCCTGGGTGGCCGAGAGTGCGACGTCCTGACTATATCCAAATCTCCCGAGAAGACCATGGTTCATCCACCAGGGCGTGGCGGCGCGCAAAAACAAACGGCGACCCAGGGGTCGCCGTTTGCATCACGCCAGCCGGATCACAGGATGTCCAGCAGCTCCACTTCGAATACCAGTGCGGAGTAGGGCGGGATGGAGCCGGCGCCACGGGCACCGTAGGCCAGATCCTGCGGAATGTAGAGCTTCCACTTGGAGCCAACCGGCATCATCTGCAGCGCTTCCACCCAACCGGCGATGACGCCGGTGACCGGGAACTCGGCAGGCTGGCCGCGGGCGACCGAGCTGTCGAACACGCCACCGTGGGTGAAGGTACCGTGGTAGTGCACGCGTACGGACTGACCGGCCACCGGCACGGCGCCGTTGCCTTCTACCATGACTTCGTATTGCAGACCGGAGTCGGTCACTTTCACGTCGGCGCGCTTGGCGTTGTCGGCCAGGAAGGCTTCGCCATCGGCGGCGGCGGCCTTGGCAACGGCTTCCTGCTCTTCCTGCATGCGGGCTGTGATGACCTGGAAGGCATCATTGATATCGTCACGGCTGACCGCGAACTCCAGGCCGTTCAGGGCATCTGCCAGACCTTGTTGCAGGGCAGGGATATCCAGACCGGCGAAGGCTTGCTGCGCCAGCTGATCACCCATGTTGCGGCCGATGCCATAGCTGGCCTTCTGTTCGATAGAGTCGTATTGGGACATTGAGATGTTGCTCCGGGTCCTGAGAGTAAAAGAGTCGAGATAATATCAGACTTTTTGGCGAGGTGCTGCCGGCTGCCGTCCTGATTTCCCCGCCCGTGAGAGAGACCTCACATCCCCCTCATCCCCGGCCCTTCTCCCGCGAGGTGAGAAGGGAGAGGAGACGACAACCACAGGCTGACTCAGGCGCGATCCAGCAGGGCCCGCACCGCAGCCACCTTGGCGCCGTCGGTGATATTGACCCGGCCGTCGTCCGAGGTGCCCATGTTCACATCCCATGGAGAGGCACCATGCCACCCGGTCACACCCTGACTCAGGCGCGATCCAGCAGAGCCCGCACCGCAGCCACCTTGGCGCCGTCGGTGATATTGACCCGGCCGTCGTCCGAAGTGCCCATGTTCACATCCCACGGAGAGGCACCATGCCGCCCGGTCACACCCTGACTCAGGCGCGATCCAGCAGGGCCCTCACCGCAGCCACCTTGGCGCCGTCGGTAATATTGACCCGGCCGTCGTCCGAAGTGCCCATGTTCACTCCGTGGGGCACCATGCCGCCGCGCCAGCCCATGCCGGACATGTGCACCTCGCTCACCCCGGTGAACTCGAGTATGGTGCGCACGTTGTCCGCATTGACCCCGGCGCCGGGCATCAGGCTGGCGCGGCCCGCCAGGGTCTGTTGCATCGCCTGCAGTGTCTCCAGACCCGCCAGGGCGGTCGGGGCATGGCCAGAGCTCAGGATACGCTCACAGCCGGCTGCCACTATGGTCTCCAGATCGGCGCGCCAGTTGGAGCTGAGATCGATGGCGCGATGGAAGGTGACCCCCAGGGGACCGGCCGCCTCGACCAGTTGTTGCAACTGGGCGGCAGGCACCCTGCCCCCCTCGTCCAGCAGACCCACCACCACACCTTGCAAGCCTGCTGCCCGGGCGGCGGCGATGTCCAGCAACATGAGTTCGAACTCGGCGGCACTGAAACAGAAATCCCCAGCACGGGGGCGGATCATGGCGTAGACGGGAATGGTGGCGTGGCGCGCCACCTGCTGCATGAAACCATAGGAGGGGGTGAGACCGCCCAGTCCCAGCGCAGAGCAGAGCTCGATGCGATCCGCCCCGGCTTGCTGGGCGGTGAACAGGGATTCCAGGTTGTCGATGCAGATTTCAAGACGGGTCATGATGACTCCTTATCCGGGGAGATCAGACCCAGTGCCTGATCTCATAAATTCAGCAGGGCTGCGCCACGCACGCCACCGGCGCCGCCGAAGCGGGCCTGGCGGATAGCCGGCAGGGCGACGCCGGGCAGCAGGTGGCCGGGCAGACGCTTGGGCAGCTCTTCATACAGGGCAGGCAGGCCGCTGAGGCCGCCCCCCAGCACCACCACCTCGGGGTCTATCACCGAGATGGCGGTGGCGAGCCCGGCGGCCAGGATCTCCAGCCAGCAGTCGATGGCCGAGAGCGCCGCGGATTCCCGGGCCTCGGCACGGGCGACTATCTGGTGACCACTGGCGCGCTCGCCGTTGAAGTGGTGATAGAGCCGCTCCAGGCCGGTGCCCGAGGCGTAGGTTTCGAAACAGACCAGGCGGCCACAGCCGCAGCGGGGACGGGGCAGGTCGGGATACTTCATCAATATGGTGGCCGGCAGCGGGTAATGGCCTATCTCCCCCGCCAGCCAGTTGCGGCCCTGGATGAGCTTGCCCGCCAGATAGACGGCGCCACCTATGCCGGTGCCAATGGTCACTCCCAGCGCACTCTCGGCCGCGGCGGCAGCCCCCTGGTGCACTTCGGACCAGAGGAAGCAGTTGGCGTCGTTGTCGACGCTGACGGTGCGTGCCAGTCGGCTGGCCAGATCCGCGCCCAGATGACGACCGTGAATGGCGGGCAGGTTTGCCGCCACTATGCTCCCATCCAGGCGATTGATTATGCCGGGAAACCCGATGCCGACGGCGCCTTTCGCGCCGAAGCGGGCGTCCGCCGCCTCGACCCGCGTCAGGATCAGCTGCAACAGCCCCTCGTAATCATTGCCGGGGGTGCTCATGCGCTCTTCGTGACAGAGGTTCAGGCCACCGTCATACACCGCGAAGGCAATCTTGGTACCACCAATATCAAATCCGTAATACATGCCACACTCCCTTGCCGGTGAACCGGGTCACCTCAGTCTGTCCAGATGGGGCACATTGTATTAATTCGCAAAAAAAATAAAGTGACCATGGGCGAAAAACGGGAGCCAGCTCAAAGCAAACGGAACATTTGCCGCTGCAGACAGGGTTGTCCCAGGCTCGTCAGGGTGCGCTCCTGGCCGTCAAACACGAAGCCGCGGCGCAGGTAGAATCCCTCGCCGATGTGATTGCCATCGAGCAGCCATAGCCTGACGCACTCGCAACCGGCCCGGCGCATCTGCACCGCCACCGCCTGCCACAGCCGCTTGCCATGGCCCCGACGCCAGTGATCCGGGTGCAGATAGAGCGCCCGGATGCGCGCCGTCATCAGCCCCTCCTCATGGGCTGGGTGCCAATAGAGCAGGCCGATGACGACCTCGTCCTGACAGAGCAGCATGGGGATGGGGGCTGGCTCGGCGAGCCGGCGGCGCCAGATCTGCAGATGCTCGGTGACCGCCAGCTGGGCCAGCAGATCCTCACCGAGCACGCTGCCATAGGCCGCCAGCCAGCTGGCCCGCTGCATCACCGTCATGGCGGCAGCATCGGCGGGACGGGCCAGACGCAGTGTTATGCCTTGCACTGGGGAGTCAACCCAGCGGCACGGGCCTGCCGATACAGGGGCTCTGCCTGAGCCTGTTGGGCCTGCAACTCGGTAATGCGGTTCTCATCGCTCGGGTGAGTAGAGAGCAACTGGGGCGGCGCCTTGCCCCCGGCGGCAGCACTCATGTTCTGCCACAAAGGAATCGCCTCGGCCGGATTGAAGCCGGCGCGAGCCATCAGATCCAGCCCCAACCGGTCGGCCTCGCTCTCCTGAGCCCGGCCATAGGGCAGGGCGATCCCCACCTGCACCCCGAGCCCGAGCGCAGCCATGGTGGCACCGCCCCCCTGGCTGCTGCCGATGGCGGCATCGGCCACCGCCAGCCCTATGCCGGTCAGCTGATCCCGGGAGAGGCGTTCGTTGGAGTGTTGTGCGAGCACGTGGGTCAGCTCGTGGCCGATGACGGTGGCGAGCTGATCCTGATTCTTGGCGACCTTGAGCAGGCCGCTGTAGACGCCGATCTTGCCCCCGGGCAGGGCGAAGGCGTTGACCTCCTTGGAGTCAAACACCACCACCTCCCAGCTGGTGATGCCATAGCTGGCAGGCACCTGGGCGGTGACCGCCTTGGCCACGCAGGAGACATAGGCATTCACCTTGGCATCCTTGCTTACCTTCTCCTGCTTCTTCATCTGCTCGAAGGAGTCGGCCCCCAGCTGGTTCATCTGCTGGGGGGAGAAGAGCAGCATCTGGCTGCGGCCGGTCGGCGACTGTGCACAACTGGCCAGCAGGGCGCTACACAAGGCCGCCAGGCCGAATTTGGACAGGGAAGATGCACGCATGAGAGGGTCCTTTACCGTGAAGTTGCCCTATTCTCGGGAATGCCGCCGTCCGGTGCAAGCCAGGCACCACCCCATGCGACCAAAAAGATCCCGTGGCGCCAAAATAAAAACGAGCCCGCTTGGGCTCGTTTGGAGGCTAGTTTGTCTGCTGAGCGAAAGCGGGATTACATGATACCCAGCTTCTTCAGGTCGGCCTGGACAATCTTGGCGGGAACCGGCACATAGCCATCCTTCGCCACTATGGTCTGACCGGCCTTGGAGAGCATCATCTTCACAAACTCTTGCTCCATCGGGGAGAGCGGCTTGTTCGGAGCCTTGTTCACGTAAACGTACAGGAAGCGCGACAGCGGGTACTTGCCGGTCAAGGCGTTCTCTGCGGTCGCTTCAACGAAGGTCTTGCCATCCTTGGAGAGCGGTACGGCACGCACGCCTGAGGTGACGTAGCCGATGCCGGAGTAGCCGATGCCGTTCAGGGAAGCGGAGACGGATTGCACCACTGAGGCGGAGCCCGGCTGCTCGTTCACGCCGCTCTTGAAATCACCGTTGCACAGGGCGTGCTCCTTGAAGTAGCCATAGGTACCGGAGACAGAGTTGCGACCGAACAGTTGCAGGTCCTTGCTGGACCAGTTGCCATCCAGACCCAGATCGGACCATTTGGTGGCGGCCTTGGCTTCGCCGCACTTGAGGGTGCTGGAGAAGACGGAGTCAACCTGCTCCATGGTCAGCCCCTTGATGGGGTTGTCCTTGTTCACGAACACCGCCAGGGCATCGACCGCGACGCGGATGGCGGTCGGCTTGTAGCCGTAGCGCTTCTCGAATGCTTCCTCTTCACCGGCCTTCATGGCACGGCTCATGGGGCCAAACTGGGCGACGCCCTCGGTCAGTGCGGTCGGGGCAGTGGAAGAACCGGCGGCCTGGATCTGCACGTTGACGTTGGGGTAGACGCGCTTAAATTCTTCGGCCCACAGGGTCATCATGTTGGCCAGGGTGTCCGAGCCGACAGAGGACAGGTTGCCCGAGATGCCACTGGTCGGGGTGTAATCCGGCAGATCTTTATCCACACCGGCAGCCAGGGCGCTGACAGAAAACAGGGTTGCTGCGGTGAATCCGATTACACCAGCCAGTTTGTTGAGTTTCATCCAATCTCTCCAAAGTTACAGAAGGCAATTGCCAATACATGGCGCCGATTAACACTGTCTTGCGGTGATCAAGCTGACTGCGACAGTCAGCTTGTTGAGTTTTATCCGTCCCCTCTTTCCCAAGGTGACGCTGGGTCTGTTCTTAAGACGGCGCCAGTATCTGACCTGGCAGTGACAAATTTATGGAATTTATATGACACTTTGATGACATGGGCCCAGCGCGGCAAAAATGCCAAGGGGGCTGCTCTCGCCGCCCCCTTTTTTATTGCTAACCATTTGTCAATAAAGACTATTTTACCACCACCATCCTGGCAGGAATGAGGAAGCTGAAACGGCTGCCCTGGCCGACCCGGCTCTCTATCTCGAGCTGGGCATCGTGATGGCTCAGGGCATGCTTGACGATGGCGAGGCCAAGGCCTGAGCCGCCGGTGTGGCGGGATCTCGCCTTGTCGACCCGATAGAAGCGCTCGGTGAGCCGCGCCAGGTGCTCCGGGGCTATCCCCTCCCCCTGGTCCTGCACCACAAAAAGCGCCATGGCCCCCTGCTTGCGCCACTCCACAGTGATCTTGCGACCGGCCGGGGTGTAGTGAATGGCGTTGTAGACCAGGTTGGAGACGGCGCTGCGCAGCTGGTCCCTGTCCCCCTTCACGAACAGATTGGACTGCACCTGAAACTCGATCTGATGGGCACTCTCTCCCGACAGGGCACGCGCCTCCTGCTCCAGCAGCCCCAGCATGGCGGGCATGTCCACCAGATGGGAGAGATCCACGGTCGGGGCCGCCTCGATGCGCGACAGGGTGAGCAGCTGATTGACCAGGTTGTCCATGCGGATGGTCTGCTCCATCATCACCCGGTGCGCCTTGGCCCACATGGCGGGGGGCGGTGGCTCCTCGGTCATCTCCAGGTACCCCTTTAGCACTGTGAGCGGGGTGCGCAGCTCGTGGGAGACGTTGGAGACGAAGTGCTTGCGGGTCTTCTCGAGGCTGCGCAGCCGGGTCACGTCCCGCACCACCAGCATGGCCTGATCCTCGGCATAGGGCATGATGCGAAACTCGAGAAACTTCTCCTCGTTGATGGGGGAGCTCATCTCGAACGGCTCGTCATACTGCCCCTTGCCGAGGTAGGCGACGAAACCGGGATGACGTATGAGGTTGCCTATGTGCTGGCCGGCATCCTCGGGCCAGCGAAAACCGAGCAACTGCTCCGCCAGCCGGTTGCACCAGAGGATGCTGCCGTCGGTGCGAAACACCACGGCGGCATCGGGCAGGGCCTCTGCCCCCTCCCTGAACCGGCGGATGAGACCCGCCAGCTCGCGGCGCCGGGCACGGTGGCGCTGCTGCAACTTGTAAATGCCATTGAAGATGTATTCCCAACTGCCGCTGCCATGGGGCGGCACCAGGCTGCGATCGTGCCACAGCCAGTCCGACAGCCGCTTCTGGAAGCGGTAGTGCCAGCCCAGGTGCAGCACGGTCGCCACCAGCAGGCAGAGGGAGAGGTGTTCTATCAACCAACCTACCAAGACGAAGGGGGCGTAGAAGAACGCCATTCGCCACAACTGTCGCCGCCAGGCGTAAGGTTGCAACATGTTATCCCCTAGAGACGGGTTGAGAAGCGGTATCCGGCTCCACGCACCGTCTGGATCAATCTGTCGTGCCCGGTCTCTTCGATCGCCTTGCGCAGACGACGGATGTGCACGTCCACCGTCCTGTCTTCCACATACACATTAGTGCCCCAGACGTTGTTGAGCAGTTGCTCGCGGCTGTAGACCCGCTCGGGATGGGTCATGAAGAAGTGCAGCAGCTTGAACTCGGTCGGCCCCATGTCCAGCGCCTTCTCCTCGGCGCTGACCCTGTGGGAGACAGGATCCAGCTTGAGCCCCTGCACCTCGATCACCTCGTCCACCGAGGTGGGGGAGACCCGGCGCATCACGGCGTGCAGACGGGCGGTCAGCTCCTTGGGAGAGAACGGCTTGGTGATGTAGTCGTCGGCGCCCGCCTCGAGGCCGCGCACCTTGTCCTCTTCCTCACCACGGGCGGTCAGCATCACCACGGGGATCTGGCGGGTCACCTCGTCCTGCTTGAGCTGCTTGATGAACTGGATGCCACTGCCGCCTGGCATCATCCAGTCCAGTACGATGAGCTCGGGGTAAGGTTCACGCACCTTCGCCAGTCCATCGGCATAATCTTCTGCCTCAACCGTCTCATATCCTTTTTGCTCGAGCACGAAGCAGAGCATCTCGCGGATTGGTGCCTCGTCCTCGACCACCAGAATTCGCTTAGCCATATCCCTTCTCTCTCCTCTGTGAAGATGGGTGCGCCAATTATTAGAACTTTCTGTGACACTTTTATGACTTTATGACAGGCGGGATGATAAACGTTTTCAGATTCAGTTGGCAGCAATGCGTTGCAGCAGGTCCCAGCGGTTGCCACTGATGTCCTCGAACACCACCACAGTGCCGTAGGGCTCGTGGCGGGGCTGTTCACAAAAATGCACGCCGTACTGCTGCATGCGCTGGTAGTCGCCCCAGAAATCGTCGGTCTCGAGAAACAGGAAGACCCGGCCGCCCCCCTGCTGGCCGATGGCGGCCTGCTGCTGCGCATTGGCAGCCTGGGCCAGCAGCAGGGCCGACCCTGGGGCACCTTTAGGGGCGACCCGCACCCAGCGCTTGCCCGGTTTGCCCGGCTCGTCGAGGGGCGTGTCTTCCAGCAGCTCAAATCCGAGCCCCTGGGTAAAAAAGCGAATGGCCTGATCGTAGTCGGCCACCAGCAGGGTCAGGGCACCTAGGTGTTGGGACATGGGGAACTCCTTGACTGATGAGGGGGACCCGCGCCCCGGCTGGCGCGCATCATAACGGCTGGGAGGCCGGGGCTCCAGCCGCAATCACCTTAGCGAAGGCAAGGCTCTTAGTCGGTTGGCAAGCCTGCGCCCTAACCCACCTCGACCCGGTTGCGACCCCGTTCCTTGGCCTGATAGAGCGCCTCGTCCGCCCGCTTGAGGGTCAGCTCAAGGGGGTCCCCGCGCCGCTCCGCCACCCCGAAGGAGGCGGTGATCCTGAGCCCAAGGGGCCACTCCCTGTAGGCCTCCAGCGCCCCCCTCAGCCGCTCAGCCAGCCGCTCTGCCCTCGCCTGCTCATGGTGCAGGCAGACCAGCACGAACTCCTCTCCTCCCCAGCGCACCAGGCGGCACAGGCTGTCACAATGGCGCAGCAGCTCGCTCACCATGTGCTTGAGCACCTCGTCCCCCATGGGGTGACCGTGGGTGTCGTTGACCCCCTTGAAGTGATCGATGTCGATATAGATGAAGGAGAGCGGCATCTCCCCCAGTTCGCTCAAGAGCTTCTCGCCACCGAGCCGGTTGAGGGCCCCGGTCAGGGGATCGTAGCGGGCCTCCTCCTCGGTGCGGCGGTACTGCTCGGACAGGCTCTGGCTGAGCGCCTCCGCCGCCAGCCGCGCCTCGCGAGCCTTGCGCAGCTTGTCTCCCATCAGCAGGTACTGGGTCAGAAACAGCAGTATTCCGTATATCAGCCAGCCCAGCAGCAGCTGGCGGTAGAAGTCCCCCGGCTTGCCCCAGCGGCCATAGAACTCCAGCTTTTCCAGGATCAACCTGTAGTCCCCGGGCTGCATCCTGTCGTCGGTGGCAAGCTCGATGGCATAGACATGGTGCAGATCCGCCCCCTGCTGCGCCAGCGGGATCCGGTACTGCTGCACCCACCAGGAGCTGGGGGCGAACACCTTGAGGGGGACGTCCTGGATGCGGCCGTAATCGTCGGGACGAAAGAGCACCTCGTTGAACTTGTGAGAGATCTCGTCCCCGGCTATCGAGTAGGCGGGATCATAGTTGCGCAGATAGAGGCGCCAGCTCTGCGGCTCGCTCCCCTCCACCCTCAGCTTGACCCGCACGCCGTTGAAGTGGGAGAGATCCAGCCCCCACTCGGGGGCTGACAGGGTCAGGATCAGTTCACAGAAGGGGGAGCTGTGGCCCGCACGCAGCTTGCAGTCGATGGCGGGCTTGTCGCCACCGGCGATCAGTGTGGTGACTGATTGGCCGCCATGGGCGCGATCATCCTGGGCCCTGGCGGCCAGGCTGGCCTGGCTCAGGATATCCAGCCGCCGCTCTGGCCCGAACTCGAACACCAAGATGGCCAGCAGGCTGCCGAGCAGCAGGCTCCAGAACAACATATTGGTCACGCGGGAATAGGATGGGGTCATGACGATCACACCTGAAAAAGAGCTTTTACTCTACACCTTGTAATTCTGCACCGTGCTGATCCAGATCCAAGGTTATTACACGCGCCCTCATGGGCGCAGGGGCATTGGTCGGATCAGCCAGTGTACAGGGCGTCGCCTGCCATACGCCGGGCTGAATCCTGTCGGCATTGCACCGCAAGAGGCGGACGCCAGCTCCTGGGGAAACGGGTTCCCGATGTCATCATTCCTTTCACCACTGAGCGCTCCATGCCATGGAAAAATAAAGAAAAATCATCGCAGAGCCCCAGTCTACACAAGCAAGCGGTGCGGCAACACCCCTATCCCTCTTCCCGCAGCGCCCGGTAGAGGGTGGTGCGGCTGATGCCAAGCCGCCGCGCCGCCTCGCTCACGTTGCCGCCACACTCCGTCAGGGTCTGCTGCACCCGCAGCCGGCTCTGTTCGCGCAAGGTGGTGGCGCCCCGGGGGGCCGGCATGGCGGCCACCTCGGGCAGATGCAGGTGGGCGGGTTCAATCCAGCCCTGCCCTTCCGCCAGCACGCAGGCCACCTCCAGCGCCTGCTTGAGCTGGCGCACGTTGCCGGGCAGGGGATGGGCCAGCAGTTGCCGCTCCGCCTGCGGCGTCAGTTGCAGGGCCGGGTCCATCTCCGAGAGCAGGCGCCGGATCACCCCCAGGCGCTCGCCCTGGGGCCAGGCCCGCAGCGGCGCAAGCTGCTGGCGCCAGCCACAGATGCGGTAATAGAGGTCTTCGCGAAAGCCGCCATCCTGCACCATGGCCGTAAGATCCCGGTGGCTGGCGCTGACCAGCCAGAAGTCCACCGGCTCTGGTTTGTGGCTGCCAACCGGCGTCACGCTGCGCTCCTGCAGCACCCGCAGCAGCCGGGTCTGGGCCAGCAGCGGCAGCTCGCCGATCTCGTCCAGCATCAGGATGCCGCCGTGGGCGGCGCGCAGATAACCCTGGCTGCCCTGGCTGCGGGCGCCGCTGAAGGCCCCGCCCACGTAGCCAAACAGCTCGGCCTCCACCAGATCGGCGGGCAGGGCGCCGCAGTTGACGCACACCAGGGGCTTGTCCCGTCGGCTCGACTGACTGTGCAGGGCACGCACCAGGTGCTCCTTGCCGCTGCCGGTCTCCCCCTCGATGAGCAGGGAGATGCCGCGCTCCAGCATCTTGAGGGGTACCCCGGCGGTAACGGCTGGCTGAGGCTGGTTTTCGGTTTGAATCACCACAGGCTCGGGCTCCAGCCGCAATCCGCGCCGATCCCGCAGCAGCTGCTTGCCGTCAAACGGGTGCTGGCCGAGCCAGAGCCGTCCGGCCCGGTTGGCCCCGAGCAGCTCGCCCCCCTCTCCCAGCAGCAGGCGGGCGGACCAGAGACTCTGGGGATCGAGATCCACCAGCCAGCCTGGCTGGCGCGCCAGCAGCGCGTTTTCCAGGGTCATCGCCAGCAGCCGCACAGTGCCCAGCATGTCGCCATCGTGATGGGCCGCATCGGTGGAGATGTCGAGCACCCCCAGCAGTTGCCCGTCCGGCCCGAGCAGGGGGCAGGCGCTGCAACTGAGGAAGCTGTGCTGGGCGAAGAAGTGCTGGGCCCCCAGCACCTGCACCTCGCTCTGCTCGGCGAGCGCTGTGCCTATGGCATTGGTGCCCTTGCTCGCCTCCCCCCAGCGGGCACCGCTGCGCAAAAAGATCCGCTCGGCGTGGCGGGCGAAGCCATCGTCACCGCTGGCGGCCAAAATGGCCCCCTCGCCGTCACACAGCAGCAGGCGACAGGGCCTGCCCGCCAGCAACTGGGCAAACAGCGGCAACACGAAGCGCTGGAAGCAGGTGATAAGGGTTCTGTGCTGCTCCTGGCGGGCCGACAGCTCCCCCTGGGGCAGCAGATCCAGCTCGGCGCTCTGCTGGCGGAGCAGGCCCTGATGCAGGCAGCGCTGCCAGGAGCGCTGGATCGGGCTGGGGCTGGGACTGGGAATGGACTGAGGTAACTCGCTCATCACGCCTCCTGTTCACAAAGGGCACAGTGTCACGACCACTGTCCAGAAACGGCACAGTCTCATCGCCACGGCCGGGGTCACTGGTTAATCAAGATACGCCGCCGCACCCCGTTTGATAACGTTTTATTAACTTTTATCCCGCTGGTCAGACCCTCTGGCACGGCCCTTGCGATAGCAGCTGGTCACCGGCCCCGGGCCGGTCAGGACCACACACATAAGGATGATGAGATGATTTACACCGCTCCCGGTCAGGCAGGCGCCCTGGTCAGCTTCAAGTCCCGTTACGACAACTTCATCGGTGGCGACTGGGTAGCCCCCCGCGCCGGCCGCTATTTCGAGAACGTCTCGCCGGTGGATGGCCGGGTGTTCTGCGAGGTGGCCAGATCCGACGCCGCCGACATCGAGCTGGCGCTGGACGCCGCCCACAAGGCCTTTGCCAGCTGGAGCAAGACCAGCGTCACCGAGCGCAGCAACCTGCTGCTGCGCATCGCCGATCGCATCGAGCAGAACATAGAGGTGCTCGCCGTCGCCGAGACCTGGGAGAACGGCAAGGCGGTGCGCGAGACCCTGGCCGCCGACCTGCCGCTGGTGGTGGATCATTTCCGCTACTTCGCCGGCTGCATCCGTGCCCAGGAGGGCTCGGCCGCCGAGCTGGATCAGCACACCGTCAGCTACCACTTCAAGGAGCCCATAGGCGTGGTCGGCCAGATCATCCCCTGGAACTTCCCGCTGCTGATGGCGGCCTGGAAGCTAGCCCCTGTGCTGGCGGCCGGTTGCTGCAGCGTGCTCAAGCCAGCCGAACAGACCCCGGTCACCATCATGCTGATGATGGATCTCATCAAGGACATACTGCCTCCCGGCGTGGTCAACGTGGTCAACGGCTTCGGCGCCGAGGCAGGTCAGGCGCTGGCCACCAGCGACAGGATCCAGAAGCTCGCCTTCACAGGTTCGACCGAAGTCGGCGCCCATATACTGCGCTGCGCCGCCGACAAGCTTATTCCCTCCACCGTCGAGCTGGGCGGCAAGTCCCCCAACATCTATTTTGCCGACGTGATGCAGCATGAGAGCAGCTACATCGACAAGGCGGTGGAAGGCATGCTGATGACCTTCTTCAACCAGGGCGAAGTGTGCACCTGCCCCTCCCGCGCCTTGGTGCAGGCCAGCATCTATGACGACTTCATGGACAGGGTGCTGGCCCGCGCCCGCACCATAGTGCAGGGCAACCCCCTGGACACAGCCACCCAGGTGGGCGCCCAGGCGTCCCGGGAGCAGTTTGACAAGATACTGAGCTACATGGAGATTGGCCGCGGCGAGGGGGCCAAGATGCTGATAGGCGGCGGCCCGGCCAAGGTGAGCGGCCTTGAGGGGGGCTTCTACATCCAGCCCACCATCTTCTCGGGTCAGAACAAGATGCGGGTGTTCCAGGAGGAGATCTTCGGGCCGGCCCTCGGGGTCACCACCTTCAAGGACGAGGCGGATGCCCTGGCCATTGCCAACGACACCCAGTATGGCCTGGGGGCGGGGCTCTGGACCCGGGACAGCAACCTGGCCTGGCGCATGGGGCGCGGCATCCAGGCTGGCCGGGTCTGGGTCAACTGCTACCACGCCTACCCGGCCCACGCCGCCTTTGGCGGTTACAAGAAGTCAGGCATAGGCCGCGAGACCCACAAGATGATGCTGGACCACTACCAGAACACCAAGAACCTGCTGGTGAGCCACGACATCAACCCCCTCGGCTTCTTCTGATCCTGCCACCTCTGATGACTAGGGCGCCCATGGGCGCCCTCTCTTTTTCCACCAGGCGCATCAGCCCCCCGGCTGACCCAGCTGCTGGCGATAACGCTGGGGGGCACACCCCTGCTCACGCTGGAACATGGCGATAAAGGCCGAGGTAGAGGTGTAACCGAGGCGCCAGGCTATCTCCTGCACCGGCATCTCCCCCCGCAGCCAGTCCAGCGCCTTGACCATGCGCAGTCGGGTGCGCCACTGGCCGAGGCTCATGCCCAGCTCCTTCTGGCAGCGCCGCGCCAGGGTGCGCTCGGTGGTGTGCAAGACCTTGGCCCATCCGGCCAGGGTGCGGTTGTCCTCGGGGGCCGCGTGCAGAGCGGCCAGCAGCGGGGCCAGCAGGCGATCGCGACTCTGGGGCAGGTAGCTCGGCTGGCAGCGGGTGCGGGCCAGCTTCTCGATGAAGAGCTCCCCCTGGCGCGCGTCCCACTCGTCTTCCAGATGGCCGACCCGGCGCTGGGTAAAGTCCTCCAGCAGGGCCCGCAGCAAGGGGGTCAATTCCAGCAGCTGGGGTTCCCTTGGCAGGCGCGGGGCCAGCGCATGGCTCACATAGATGGAGGTGTAGTCCAGGGTCTGCTCGTTGAAGGCGCTGTGGGGCAGGTTGGCCGGCACCCAGATGAGGTAGTCGGCCGGCGCCACCAGCCGTTGTTCCCCGACCTCCACCACCATGACCCCCAGGCTGATGAGGCTGAGCTGGCCCCAGGGGTGGGTATGCTCGGCGCAGGCGTTGCCCCCCTGGATCTGGCGGTAGCGAAAATAGAGGGGGTTGGGGTCGGCCAGCAGGCGATCCTGCTCGGCCAGGGTGAGGCTGCCCATGAAGATTGTCCCAAAGCGGTTATGACATGTCTTATTTACGCTACTTGCATCGTTCAAGACAAGGCTAGACTCTCGTCATCGTATCAAGGAGTGCCTATGCCCTTTCTCTTCCCCCTGCTCGCCATCCTGATCTGGGCCGCCAATACCGTGGTCTCCAAGGCCGCCGCCGGCGTGCTGGATCCCGCCGCCATCTCCTTCTACCGCTGGGTGATCGCCGCCCTGGCGCTCTCCCCCTTCTGCCTGCCGCAGCTGTGGCGCCGCCGCGCCGAGATCCGTCCCTGGCTCGGCAAGCTGCTGGTGCTGGCGGCCCTTGGCATGGTGCTCTACCAGTGCCTGGCCTACTACGCCGCCCACAGCACCTCGGCCACCAACATGGGGGTCATTGGCTCCCTCATACCGCTGCTGACCCTGCTGCAGAGCGCCCTCTTCTTCGGCCAACGTCCGGGCAAGCAGGCGCTGCTCGGCATGAGCCTCTCCCTGTTCGGGGTGCTCTGGCTGCTGGGTCAGGGCAACCCCCTGGCCTTGCTGCACGACGGCATCAATCCGGGGGATGGCCTCATGCTGCTCGGCTCCGCCAGCTATGCGCTCTATGGCCTGCTGATCCGCCGCTGGCAACTGCCGTTCGGCCCCTGGCTCAACCTCTATCTGCAGATCCTGCTGGCGGTGCTGCTGCTGATCCCGGTCGCCCTGAGTGCGGACTCCCTGGCGGTGCCCGCCGAAGGCTGGGGTCTGGTGCTGTTCGCCGGGCTCGCCTCCTCCCTGCTGGCGGCCTACTGCTGGATGCGCGGCCTCGCCGCCATGGGGGCGGAGCGCACCTCTGTGTTCATGAACCTGATGCCCCTGTGCACGGCGCTGATCGCCGTCATCTCCCTGGGGGAGCCCATCCATGGCCATCACCTGATAGGCGGCGGCCTGATCCTGACCGGCGTCATGATCTCCCAGTTCAAGCCGAGGGCACTCCCCGCCCTGGTGGAAGGGGCATAAGCCGGCGAACGCCGTTGCTGCGCAATGAAAGAAGGGAGCCTCGGGCTCCCTTCTTTCATCAGCGGGTTAGAGCGGCCTCAGCTGCTCCGGCGCCAGTGGTAGCGCCGCTCTGGGCGACCGCGCTGGCCGTAGTTGAGATCCACGTCCAGCTTGTCTTCGGACTCCAGAAACTCCAGGTAGCGGCGCGCCGTGGTGCGGCTGAGCGACAGGCGCAGCGCCACCGTATCGGTGGAGAAGGCGGTGTCCGGCTCCCCCGCCAGCAGCTCCAGCACCTGGCGCAAGGTGATGGCGTCTATGCCCTTGGGGGTGTCGCGCACCTCCCTCGGCTGAATGCGCCCCTTGCCCATCAGGCGATCGAGATCGCTCTGCTCCAGCAGGCCGCGCTCGCACAGGCGGCGATGCAGGGTCAGGATCTCGTCCAGGCTCTGCTGGATGCGAAACAGCCGCAGCGGCTTGATGATGTAGTCCTGCACCCCGAGGTTCAGGGCCTGCTGTATGGTCTCCACGTCGCAGGAGGCGGTCACCATGACCACGAATACCTCCCGATTGTGGCTGCGCAGCCGGTTCACCCACTCGAGACCCGAGCCGTCCGGCAGGGAGATGTCCACCACCAGCAACTGGGGTTCGGTGGCACGCATCATGAGATCGGCCTGGGCCAGGCTCTCGGCCCGCCCCAGCAGGGAGTAGCCCGGGGTCGAGGAGATAAGCTCGGCCAGGATGGCGCCGATCCGCTCGTCGTCCTCGATAACAAGAGTGAAAATTGGCTTCATGACTCACACCAATTGGTTTTTATTCAAATAGATACCGAACAAAGTGGTCTGTTCGGCGGTGCGGCGCCATTCTATCACACCCCCACGGCGGGCCACCGTCTTCTTGACCAGGAAGAGACCTACGCCATGATCGCCGGTCTGGCGGCTGATCCCATAGTCGAACAGGTGATCCGCCAGTGCCTCGTCCACCCCCTCGCCGCTGTCCTCCACCTCGATCACCAGCCGGCGCCCGAAGTCATCCACCGAGATGAGCACCCGGGGCGCGCACCGCTGGCGGTTCGCCCAGGCGGCCCTGATGCCGTTGTCCAGCAGGTTGCCGATGCAGGTGATGAGATCCGCCGACACCTCGGCCGGGTACTCCCCGAGGGCCGAGCCGGGATCCAGCACCAGCTCGACCCCCAGCTCCCGCGCCCGGCTGAACTTGCCGAGGATGAGACCGGCCACCGGCTTGTTCTCGATGGAGCGCAGCAGATCCTGCAGCATGGTCTGGCAGGCCTCGTTCTCCTGCTGGATCAGCTCCACCGCCTGATCCACATGGCCGAGCTGCAGCAGGCCGGATAAGCTGCTCAGCTTGTTGGCGAACTCGTGGGTCTGGATCCGCAGCATCTCGGCATACTGGCGCAGATGGGTCACCTGCATCCCCAGGCTGCCGGTGCCGTCCGGTCGGCTGAAGATCAGCATGCGGCCCGGCTCGCGGCCGCTGAGATCCTGCCAGTGACCGACGAAGGCCTCCCCCTGCACGGTGAAGTTCACCCCCCCCTGCTGGTTCAGGGCGGGCAACAGGCTGGGGGCCAGCTCGGCCAGGGATTGCCCCAGCAGGGCGTGGCGGCCGGTGCCCGGTAGCCGTAGCTGGTAGAAGGCCGCGCTGTTGAGCATCTTGATGCGATGGTTGCCATCGAGGGCCACTATCCCCTCCGAGATGCCCTCCAGCACCAGATCCTGCTGGGCGAAGCGGTTGACTATGGTCTCCGGCTCCAGATCCAGCAGGGTGCGCCGCAGCCGGTGCTGCAACCAGAGCGCCAGCAGCAGGCCGCAGCCCAGCACGGCACCGATGGCGCTGATGAGCAGGGCTATCCGCTCCAGATAGATGCCCTCCACAGTCCGCATCAGGTAGCCCACCGCCACCGCCCCTATGGCGCGCCCGTCTGCCCCTATCACAGGCGAGAAGCAGCGGATGGCCGGGCCGAGCGTGCCCTTGTCCCTGGAGCAGTAGCTGCGCCGCTCCTGGATCGCCGGCCAGATGTCCTCGCCACGGAAGGTCGCACCGACCAGCTCGGGAGAAGGGTGGCTCAGGCGGCGGGCGTGCTCGTCCGTCACCACCATGTAGGCGGCATCGGTGCGGCTGCAGATCCCCTGTACATAGTCCCGCAGGCCGGGATCATTGCCCTGCTGCAGGGCCTGCACCACCCGGCTGTCCGCCGCCAGCACCCGGGCCAGATCGCTCCCCTTCTCCTCCAGATTGCTCTCCAGCAGGTGGCGGATGAAGAGGGCGAGCAGGCCACCCAGGATCAGGATCAGCAGCAGTGACAGCCCGAGGGAGAGGGTGACCAGTTGGTGACGCAGTTTCATCGATTAACCTTGCAAGCTCAGGAGGCGGACCAATAGTGCGGGCGCCACCAGGTCTGGTCAATGAGCGGCGCGGGATCACCGTCAAAATCCGCCAACCCCTCCTCGCGGGCGGTCAGGGCCAAGGCCCTGGCAACCGCGCGGGCCACCTCTCCCACCTGTTCGATAGGGGGCAGCAGCCGACCCGTCATCAGCGGATAGGCACCCACAGCCCGCACCGCGGCCAGCAGCATGCCATCGCTGATGCGCCGCGCCTTGACCGCGCAGGCACCGAGGCCAATGCCCGGGAAGACATAGACGTTGTTGCACTGGGAGACCACCCGCATCTCCCCCCCTACCTCGACCTGGGCGAAGGGGCTGCCGGTGGCGAGCAGGGCGCGCCCTTCGGTCGCCCGCCACACCTGCTCCGGGGTCGCCTCGGCGCTGCGGGTCGGGTTGGAGAGCGGCAGTATCACAGGGCGCTCGCACGCCTCCCCCATGGCGCCAAGTACCTGCTCGGTGAAGAGGCCGCCCTGGCCGCTCACCCCGATCAGCACCCCGGGCCTCAGCCGGGCGATGAGCTCGGGCAGAGAGCCGCAGGCCTCCTCTGCCGGGCGGGCGAAGGGCTGCTGGGAGGGGGTCAGGTTGGCCCTGTCCAGGCAGACCAGGCCGTCCTGATCGAACAGCTGCACCCGCTCTGGGCTGCCCGCCAGCCGGGCCAGCATGGCGGCGATGCCGCAGCCCGCCGAGCCCGCGCCGACGATGAGCACCTGAGTGTCGGCAAGGGTGCTGCCCGCCTGTTGCAACCCCGCCAGCACGCAGGCGGAGGCGACCGCCGCCGTGCCCTGGATGTCGTCGTTGAACATGCAGAGCTCGTCCCGGTAGCGGGCCAGCAGGTTGGCGGCATGCTTGCCGGCGAAGTCCTCGAACTGCAGCACCACCTGGGGCCAGCGCATGCGAATGGCCGCCACTACCTTGTCCATGAAGTGGTAGTAGGTCTCGCCGTCGATGCGCGGGGCCTGCCAGCCGAGGTAGGAGTCATCCTCCAGCAGGGCCGGGTTGTTGGTGCCCACATCCACGCACAGGGGCAGGGTGCGGGCCGGGTTGATGCCACCGGCGGCGCTGTAGAGCGCCAGCTTGCCGATGCAGATCCCCATGCCGCCGATGCCGAGATCGCCGAGCCCCAGCACCCGCTCCCCGTCTGAGATGACGATGACGTCCACCTCCTGCTCCACCGCCGCGAAGATGGCGTCCAGCTCGTCCCTGTCGTGCCAGGAGAGGTAGAGACCGTGGCTGCGCAGGTAGAGATCGCTGTGGCGCTGGCAAGCCTCCCCCACCACTGGGGTGTAGATGATGGGCAGCAGCTCGGGCAGGTGGTGGCGCACCAGATCGTAAAACAGCACAGGGTTGTCCTCCTGCAACTGGCGCAGCAGCAGGTGCTGATCGAAGGGGCTCTGCATGGCCGAGACCAGGCGGTAGATGCGGCGGCGCTGCTGGGAGAGGGACTCCTCCTTGTGGGGCATGCGCCCCATCAGCCCCTGACGCTTGCGTTCGGCATAGGGCAGGCTGGTGCCCATCATGATGTCGTTCATGTCGTTTTCCTGTATCCGGTCGTCAGGCGAGCAGAGAGATGAGGGCGGTGGCCAGGATCAGCATCACGGCCCCGCCGAGACGCGAGGAGATCTGGGCGAAGGGCATCAGCTTCATGCGCTGGGCTGCCGACAGCACGGCCACATCGCCGGTGCCCCCCATGTTGGCCATGCACAGGCCGCCGGTGATGGCCGCCTCTATGGGATAAAAACCTATCATGCGCCCCACCAGGGCCGCCCCCAGGGCGCCGCCGACCACAGTGGTCAGCACCATGATGAAGTAGTTGACCGAGAAGGCGCCGATAAGCTCGGGGATGCTGGTGTAGGCCACCCCTATGCCCACCAGCAGGGAGGGGGTGAGGTTGCTCACTACGAACTGGTACCAGTCGGCGGCCGCCTGTTCATAACGACGGGGCAATACACCACTCACCTTGATAAAGGCCACCGCCAGTATCATCAGGGCGAAGGGGTGCATGGGGATGAAGTTGCCGAGCAAGGATCCCAGCACGAACATGCTGGAGCTGATGAAGAGGCCGAGACCCAGGCTCTGCAGGGTCGGCGCCTCAGCCTGCTCGTCGGCGACGCTCTGGCTGTCTTCCTTGACCATCAGCTTGCCGTTACCGGTCAGGGAGGGGTAACGACGACCGAGGCGCGCCAGCAGGGAGCCCACCAGTATGGCCAGGGTGTTGGCGATCACCACGGCGGGCACCATGCGCGACAGCAGGTCGGCGCTGGACATCTGCAAGGGGCCGGAGAGGATCTCCACCAGCGGCACGGCGCCGGCGCCCATGCCGCCACCCATGATGGGCAGACCGATGAGCAGCACCGCATTCTTGAAGCCGTACCCCATCAGGGAGCCGACCAGGCCGACGCTCAGCAGCGCCAGGGCCACGCCCCCCAGGATCACCGGCAGGTAACGCATGGCGGCGTTTTTGAGCAGGGCGCCGCTCATGCCGAACACAGATCCTGTCACCAGGCTGGCGATGAAGAAGTTCAGAAAGCCCCCCTCCTTCATGAAGCGGGTGATCACCTCACCGGCCTCGACCGGCAGAATCCGGTACTCGAACAGCGCGGCGCCGCCGAAGATGGCGAGTATGGTGCCGCCCCCCAGGTATTCCCGTATGGGGGGGATGCGCTCGCCCAGCTCGCTCAGCAGGGTGCCGAGCACGAACATCAGCGCCAGGGCGCCCACCATGCCGAGCGGCAGGGAGCC
>Ga0067045_1027541_pt1 | contig 97413 bp, 100 predicted proteins | sample TerdegcTABiofilm_FD_59184 | JGI IMG/M metagenome (GOLD analysis project Ga0067045, IMG submission 59184) | Combined Assembly of (Gp0054472, Gp0054536) Wastewater bioreactor microbial communities from Singapore -Terephthalate degrading...
TCTTCGCGTTGCATCGAATTAAACCACATGCTCCACCGCTTGTGCGGGCCCCCGTCAATTCCTTTGAGTTTCAACCTTGCGGCCGTACTCCCCAGGCGGGGCACTTAATGGTTTCCCTTCGGCACAGAGTCCATATGGACCCCACACCTAGTGCCCACCGTTTAGGGCGTGGACTACCAGGGTATCTAATCCTGTTTGCTCCCCACGCTTTCGCGCCTCAGTGTCAGTGCAGGCCCAGAGGGCCGCCTTCGCCACAGGCCTTCCTCCCGATATCTACGCATTTCACCGCTACACCGGGAATTCCGCCCTCCTCTGCCTGACTCAAGCCTTGCAGTATCAAAGGCAGTCCCACAGTTAAGCTGTGGAATTCCACCTTAGACTTACAAAACCACCTACGCGCCCTTTAAGCCCAGTGAATCCGAGCAACGCTTGCCACCTCTGTCTTACCGCGGCTGCTGGCACAGAGTTAGCCGTGGCTTATTCGCAGGGTACCGTCCTGTGTCGTCCCCTGCAAAAGGGGTTTACAACCCGAAGGCCTTCTTCCCCCACGCGGCGTCGCTGGGTCAGGCTTTCGCCCATTGCCCAATATTCCCCACTGCTGCCTCCCGTAGGAGTCTGGGCCGTGTCTCAGTCCCAGTGTGGCCGGCCAGCCTCTCAGCTCGGCTACCCGTCATAGGCTTGGTAGGCCATTACCCTACCAACTACCTGATAGGCCGCGGGCCCATCCTCAGGTGAATTGCTTCTTTTACCACAAGCATTTCAGCTCGTGGTCTTATGGAGTATTAGCTCAGGTTTCCCCGAGTTATCCTCCTCCTGAGGGCAGGTTACCCACGTGTTACTCACCCGTTCGCCGCTAACCAGAAATAAAGTTACCTCCATTTCTGGTCCGCTCGACTTGCATGTGTTAGGCACGCCGCCAGCGTTCGCTCTGAGCCAGGATCAAACTCTCATATAAATTTTGATACTGGCTAACTTATGAAACTCTTTTAAGAATTGTTATTAATAGGGGCTTACCGAACTTTTCAAAGATCAATTAATTAAAGTTTAACGTATTAAATTAATTTTGTCAAGTATTATTTTAATATTTCATAAAGAAAAAAGTTAAAAACCAAATCAATCTTCTATAAAAAGATAACTTATGAGGATAAGTTTTGTCAACCCTTTTTTTCTTTCTTCCATTTTTAAACAAGCTCAGGATATTCTTGGGTTAAGCTATAACCAAATTTTAAGGATAAACGAAAGATTTATAAAGGAAGGGTTTAACAAATCCAGAAAAAACTGCTAAGCTTAAACTCTAAAACTGCCTCAGAAATTAAAAGCTAATAGAGAAAACATCTAACTTTTCTCCCCTCAATTGTTTTTAATTCAGGAATGTTATCTCTACATATATCCATTTTATAATCACATCTATTGAAAAATCTGCAACCCTTTAAGTTCCATGATGATTTATCTTCAGTTGAGATTTTTGGTATTTTCTTTCTATCTCTTCTATGGAAACCCGGAATACTATTTAAAAGAATTTTAGTATATGGATGAAGCGGTTCTCTAAATATGTCCTTTGTTTGTCCTTTCTCAACAATTCTTCCAAGATGCATTACTGCTAACCTATTGCTTACTGCTCTTACAATATTTAAGTCGTGGGTAATTAATAGAATTCCCATTTCTCTATTTTTTTTTATTCCAATAAGTTGATTGAGAATAGAAGCTTGCAGAGAAATATCTAAGGCTGAAAGAGGCTCATCAGCAATTAAAATTTCAGGTTCTAAGATAAGTGCTCTTGCAATTGCTACTCTCTGTCTTTGTCCTCCGCTTAATTGATGAGGATATCGTTCAAGCATTATTTCATCAATTCCAATGTTTTTAAGAATTTCAATTGTTCTAAATTTTATTTCATTTACAGAAAATTTTTTATGTATTTTTAGAGGCTCCTGAACAATATCCATTATTTTCATTCTTGGATTTAAAGAAGCATAAGAATCCTGAAATACTAATCCTATTGATTGCTTAAAATTAATTAGATCATTTTTGTTCATTTGCCATATATCATTATCTTTAAAAAGTATCCTACCGCTATCAGGCTTGCTCAATCTCATAAGAAGTTTTGCAACTGTTGATTTTCCAGAACCACTTTCTCCAACAAGTGCGAAAAAGTCCGATGTATCAATTTCTATATTAAAATCTTCTACTGCAAATATTTTTAAACTTCTAATTTTGAAGGTTTTATTTAAATTAAGAGTTTTTAAAACTGCCAATTAGATCTCCCATATACTGAATTCCTCAATGAGCCTGATACCCATATAATAACAGCACATTTCATGGTCAAGATTATTAATAAAAGATCTTTCTATACCATCCTCAAAAAGAATTCTTACAAGACATAGACCTCCTGGTAGATGTGAATTCTTCTCTTCAATAACCTCTCCTATGCCCCAATAAGCATAGTTTAAATGTCTTACTCTATCACCTATTTTTAAATAAGTCCGTATACGCATTTTTTAATTATACCATTTGCAACACAGAGGCAAATAGACTTAAAATACAGTAATGGAAAATATCCTTATTCGTGGTGTTAACTGGCTTGGCGATGCTGTGATGAGCCTGCCTGCAGTAAGGGCTATCAGAAAACTTCATCCAACATCCAAAATATCTATTCTTATTAAAGAAAAAATTGCCGATTTATTTAGATGGGAGAATACTATTGATGAAGTGATTATTTATAGTGAAGGATTTACAGGAAAAATAAAAACAATTAAAGAATTAAAAAATAAAAAATTTAAAAGAGCTTATCTGCTTCAGAATGCTTTGGATGCTGCTTTAATAACAACTGTTGCAGGAATTCCTGAAAGAGTTGGATGGAATAGAGACTGTAGAAGAATTTTTCTGACTCATCCTGTGCCATATCATGGTGAAGATAGAAAAATTCATCATATTGACTATTTTTTTGAAATTCCAAAAAGATTTAATCCTTCCCTGTTACCTGACTATCCATGGATAAATCCTTCTTTAAAGGAACGATTATCTGCAAGAAAAGAACTAAAAAACCTTAAAAGACCTATCCTTGCACTCTCTCCCGGAGCAAAGTATGGAGATACAAAAAAATGGGAAGCTGAAAAATTTATTGAAGTATCTAAAAAATTTATTGGGGAATATGGTTCAGTTGTACTTTTTGGGAGCCAAGGAGAAGATTTAGAAATCAAAGATTCCGGTATTTATAATTTTATTGGCAAAACTTCTTTAAGAGAATTAATTTGTCTTCTTGCAGAATGCGATATCTTATTATGTAATGATTCAGGCATCATGCATCTTGGTTATGCTTTAGGAGTACCCTTAGTTGCAATTTTTGGGTCAACTTCTCCAGAACTTACAGGACCTCCAAAATTTGCAGGCAAGGTAATAAGGGCTCAGGTAGAATGTAGTCCATGTTTTAAAAATAGATGTCCTGATATAAAATGCATGAAATCAATTGAGGTTGAAGATGTATGGAGTGCTTTAAATGAAATTATTCCTTCAAAAAAAGCTGTTTTTTTTGATAGAGACGGTACTCTCTGTAAAGATGCGAACTATTTAAGTAAATGGGAAGATTTTGAAGTTTTTCCCTTTATTGAAACATTGAAAGAGTTAAAAAATCTTGGATTTCTCCTCATTGGAATTTCTAATCAGTCTGGGATTGCAAGAGGAATTATAAGGGAAGATTTTGTAAAGGAAGTCAATCAATTTTTTATTGATAAATACGGATTTGATGACTTCTTTTATTGCCCCCATCATCCTGATGAAAGATGTTTCTGCAGAAAACCAAACCCTGGAATGCCTTTGATAGCTCGCTACAAATATGGTATTGATTTTAGGAATTCTTATGTGGTTGGAGACAAAGATATAGACATGCAATTAGCCCAAATGATTGGTGCAAAAGGTATTTTAATTAGCAAAGATGCTAAAAATTTAAAAGAAGTTGTGGAAATTATAAAAAGGGATATAAATGCTTAAGGGCAATGAGAAAATTCTTATTGTCAAACCGAGCTCTCTTGGTGATATTGTTCTATCACTTCCTTTTTTGAATGTATTAAAAGAGAATTTTCCTTATATTCAAATTCACTGGATTGTTGCTAAAGAATTTGAGAAGCTTTTGAACAAACATCCGATGATAGAGAAAGTTTTTGTAATTGATAAAAACAAATGGAAATCAATTAAACATTTTCCCGAGACTATAAAAGAATTTTGTAATATAGGTAAAGAATTAAAAAATGAGAAATATGACTTAGTTGTTGACCTTCAAGGACTATTAAGAAGTGGAATTATTACATGGCTAAGCAAAGCACCTATTAAAGTCGGATTTAAAGAGGCAAGAGAATTTAGCTCATTTTTTTACAATAAAAAATTTTCTGTTCCAATTGATAAACATGCAATTTTAAGATATCTTGAGATAGCTAAGGAACTGGGATGTAAAATTAATTCAATAAAATTTCCTCTACCAGACCCAGAGGAACCCTCATGGCTCAGAGATTTTAAAGATTTTGTTGTAATAATTCCGTCGGCAAGATGGCAGTCAAAAAACTGGCCTATACCATACTTTGTTGAACTTATAAAGATGTTGCCCTACAATTTCTTAGTTGTAGGTTCAAAGTCTGACAAAGCTGATGCCCTTAAAATTGAAGAGTACGCAAAAGGCAAAGCTATTTCAGTAGCGGGAAAAACAACTCTCATAGAATTAATTGAAGTTTTTAAAAAATCTCTTTTTGTTATAACTCCTGATACAGGAACAATGCATCTTGCTGTAGCGTGTGGTAAAAAAGTTGTTGCTATATTTGGACCTACTGATCCTGCAAGAACAGGTCCGTTCGGCAATGGACACCTTGTAATAAAATCAAATTTATCCTGTAGTCCCTGTTTTAGAAAATTCTGTCATGAGCAGAAATGCATGAGAGATATTTCTCCTGAAATGGTATATGATAAGATAAAAAATTTTAAAATTATTTAGGAGGGCAATAAAATGAAATATCAAACTGGAAAAACTGGTAGAATATTTGTAGCAAAATTTGAAGATGGAGAAGATCCTTTGATTGAGCTTACAGAGCTTGCGAAAAAAGAAAATATTCATTCTGCAGTTTTCTGGCTAATAGGCGGACTTAAAGAAGGAAAATTCGTTGTTGGACCAGAAGATGACAGTCTTCCACCTCGTCCAATATGGCGAGAAATAAAGGGAAACAATGAAATATTAGGAACTGGAACAATTTTCTGGCATAATGATGAACCAAAGGTGCATCTACACGGTGTTTATGGTAGAGAAGATTCTGTTAAAATGGGATGTTTAAGGGAAAACCCAGAAGTATTTCTTGTTCTTGAATCAATAATAATGGAAATTACTGATGTTAAAGTAACTCGAGAAATTGATGATAAATCAAAGATGATATTAATGAAAGTTTAATGATAAGAGTCAAGATTTGTGGTATTACAAATATTGATGATGCTTTATGGGCTACTGAATGCGGGGCTGATGCATTAGGTTTTATTTTTTATAAAAAAAGTCAGAGATATATAGACCCTCAAAAGGCAAAAGAAATAATCAAAGCTCTCCCACCATTTGTGAATTTAGTTGGAGTATTTGTAAACGAAACAGTAGAAAATATTAAAGAAATAATGGCAATCACTGGTATTGATACAGTGCAGTTACATGGAGATGAAACATCAGAATTTTGTTTGAATTTCAGGAAAGTTATAAAAGCTTTCAGGGTTGACAACAGAGGATATCTTCCAAATGGTAAATCTTTAAAAGATATTTTACCCAAGTATAAAGTTTCAGCTTTTTTACTTGACAGTTTCAGTGAAAATGAATATGGTGGAACAGGAAAAACATTTAACTGGGATGTGGCTTTAAAAGCAAAAGAATACGGCAGGATTATTCTTTCAGGTGGATTAAATGTATTCAACATAGATGAAGCTATAAAAAAAGTATTTCCATATGCTGTTGATGTCAGTAGCGGAGTTGAACTTTATAAAGGGAAAAAAGACCCTGAACTTGTAAAAAAATTTATTGAAAAGGCAAAATTAAAAAAAATTAAAGGAGAACACGATGATTAAATGGTTACCTTACAACAAAGAATCTTTCCAAAAAGCAGAACTTGAAAACAAACCAATTTTTTTACATATTTTTGCAAAGTGGAGTAGTTACTGCAAAAAAATAAAAGAAGATTTTTTTGATGATCCTGAAATAGGTGAAATTATTAATGAAAATTTTATTCCAATTTTGGTTAACCGAGATGAAAGACCAGATATAGATTCAATTTATCAGAAGGCTTCCTATATTATTGGACAAGGAAGTGGTTGGCCATTAAATCTTTTTTTGAATACAGAGGGAAAACCTTTTGCCGGAATTACTTATAAAATGAATGAGGGAAAGGATTATTTTAAGACAATGATAGATAAAGCTATTGAACTTTATAAAACTAACTATGAAAAAGTTTTATCTCGATCTCAAGTAATCATTGATGCAATAAAACCAGTTGAAGTCGTCCCTTCAGAGATTAGGGAAGAGTTACTGCAAAATCCTGAAGAGGACATCGTAAAAGAAATAGATTTTGAATATGGAGGTTTTAAAAAAACACCAAAGTTTCCTCCTTTTGCTCATATTGACCTTCTTTTATGGAAATACTGGATAAGACCAAAACCTTGGGTTTTGAATGCAATAGAAAAAACGCTAAAAGGAATGATATATGGAGGACTTTACGATAATAGTGAAGGCGGATTTCACAGATATTGTATAGATAACGCATGGATGATTCCTCATTTTGAAAAACTTGCTGTAGATAATGCATGGCATATTATCAATTTTCTTGATGCCTATATTATATTGAAGGATCCATTCTATAGAGAGATAGCAATTGAAACCATTGATTATATAAGAAAAAATCTCTTTTCAGAAGAAGGTTTCTTTTGTCCGAGTCAATTTGCCGATAGTTTTTACTATACATGGGAAGAGAATGAACTTCAAGAAATTTCTCCTATGACCATAGCTCTTGTAGACGGAAAATCAATGGTAGATGGAAGATTTATTCTGATTGGTAGAGACAGAGAATTAATTAAGCAATTAAGAGATAAATTTTTATTAAAAAGAAAGCAAAAATCATACCCTGAAATAGATAAAACCCTTTATTCTTATGTAAATGGCATATGTGCAGAAGCATTTATTAAAGCATGGAGAGTAATAAAAGATAAAGACTTATTAAATAAAGCTATTATGGCTATTGATAAAACTCTTTCATATTTATTTGCTGGTGAAAATTTCTATAGAACTAAAGAAAATAGCCCTGCTTTGATAGATGATTATGCTTACATAATTTCAGCATTGATTTCTGCTTATGAAGTTTCAGGAGAACAAAAATATATTGATAAAGCAGTTAATTTAATGGATTTAGCTTTGGAAAATCTCTGGGATGGAGAAAACGGTGGTTTTTATGAGTCTCCAGAGGCAATTCTTTCAATAAAACAGAAAAATATTCATGATACTCCCTATCCTTCCTCAAATTCAATAATGATAATCAATTTATTAAAGCTTTATGCGATAACAGGAAGTGAAAGATTTATAAATCTTTCATCTGTCGCATTAAAAGCCTTCTCCAATCTGTCTTCAGCCTACCTTTCTCCTTACTATGTAAAGGCTTTACTCAGTTATTTTGATTTACTTACTTTAAATTTATATACATCAATAGATTCTTCAATCGGCAAAGCAGCAATTCACCAAATAACACCATTTACAGTTATTGCCCATAGAACAATAGAAGGTGAATACATAATCCCTTCTGTCGGAACCAAAATGTTTGATCCAATAAAAACTCCTGAGGACTTGTCAAAATTTCTGAGATTATGATATTTTAAATAAAAAAATTTTTATGGGAGGTTTTTATGGATATAAAAATTCTTGGTCCTGGCTGTGCTAATTGTTACAAGGTTGAAGAAACAGTTAAAAAAGTCGTGTCTCAACTTGGAATTCAGGCTGAGATAAGCCATATAAAAGATATGAAAGAGATCTTCAAATACACGCAGGTTACTCCTGGAATTCTTATTAATGGAAAGCTTAAACATTCAGGCTTTCCTCTTCCATCAGAAGACAAAATAAGAAACATTTTAATTGAAGAACTTAGTTCAAAATAATTTTATCTATAAATAAAAAATTTTAATTTGCAATTGGTTGGAAAATCAGATAAAATGGGTCAATGTTTGATTTTCTTACATATACATTCCCTATTTCTGGAGTTACAACAAATATCCTTATACCTCCACTTGTAGCTTTTATTGTTTCTTTTTTTACATCAATGGGTGGTGTATCGGGTGCTTTTTTACTTTTACCATTTCAGGTGAGCGCCCTTAACTATACATCTCCAGGAGTAAGTGGAACAAACTTTATCTTTAATGTAGTTGCTATTCCTTCAGGTGTTTATAGATATCATAAGGAAAAACGAATCCCTTGGCCACTTGCATGGGTTATTATGATCGGAACAGTCCCAGGCATAATCATTGGCTATTATATAAGAATAAAAATTCTTCCAGATCCAAAATCTTTCAAATTTTTTGTTGGACTTGTATTACTTTATATTGGAGTAAGGCTTTTCTTTGATGTTTTGAAAAAGAAAAAAGCAACTGCACAGAAAAAGTTTGACCAGAAACTTACAAAAGAAGCTACTGTTAAAACAATATCTTTTTCATTGAAAAAAACTGTGTATGAATTCTGGGGTGAGAGATTTTCATTTAGCACAATTTGGGTATTCCTTCTTGCTTTTGTGATAGGAGTTATAGGTGGTGCTTATGGTATAGGCGGTGGCGCAATTATGTCGCCATTTTTAGTAACATTTTTTAAACTTCCTGTTCACAGCATAGCAGGAGCATGTCTTATGGGGACAGCTACAGCTTCTGTTTTCGGGGTTCTTTATTACGCAATACTGCCTTCGCCTGAGGGAATGCAGACAAGTCCTGATTGGTTACTTGGCTTACTTTTTGGATTGGGTGGTGCCTTTGGAATATATTTAGGTGCAAGAGTACAAAAACATGTTCCACAAAAATATATAAAGCTTATTTTAAGTATTTTAATAGTTTATGTTGCCTTAAGATATATAATTCAATTCTTTTATTAAATTGCTCTTGCCAGTGTTATGGCATGAACTTCTTTTATTCCTGCTTTTTTTAATGTTTTTGCACATTCCATTAAAGTTGCTCCAGTTGTTACAACATCATCCACAAGCCCTACTTTTATTTCTTTCATCAAGCCTGTTACCTTATAAGCATTTTTTACATTACTGTGTCTATCTCTTGCTTCCAGTGAAGCCTGATCCTTTGTCTCTTTAACTTTAATAAGCAACGTAAGTGATAAAGGAATTTTCCATGCATCTGCACACTGTTTTGCAAGAATCGCTGATTGATTAAACTCTCTTTTACGAAGCTTATTTATATGTAGTGGAACAGGAATTAAGAGGTCAATTTTTGGTGGTGTAATTGAAGCAAGTAATTTACCAAGTTCTCTGCCAACTCTTTTGATTCCACCGTATTTAAAACAGTGTATAGCTTCTTTAAGTAATCCTTCATATGCTCCAAATGAATTTAATGAAACTATATAGTTCCAGAAATCATTATAAAACTTTCCTCTAACAATCCTGTGTGAGCTAAAAGCTTCTATTTTATTCCAGCAGAACTCACAAAAAGGGGAATATTTAAAATGTGAATCTCCATTACAAACAGGACATTTTTCATGAAAAACTAAATCATAAAGGAGACTCCTTAATGATAATTTCATCTCTCTTTTGACCTGTTGATATTATTTGTATTTTAACTTTTAAGGAATCTTCAATAAATTTAAGATATTTTTTTGCATTATCTGGAAGTTTTTCATAATTCTTTATTCCTGCAGTGCTTTCCTTCCAGCCCTGAAATTCTTCATATACAGGCATGCAGTCTTCAAGAATCTGAATTTCCTTAGGAAAATCCTCTAAGATTGAGTTTCCATATTTATATCCAACACAAACTTTTAATTTTTCTATGCCATCAAGAATGTCAAGTTTTGTTATTGCAAGCCCTGTAAAACCATTAACTCTAACAGCATGTCTAAGCCCAACAAGATCAAGCCATCCACATCTACGAGGTCTTCCTGTAGTCGCCCCGTATTCTCCGCCTCTTTTTCTAATTTCTTCGCCGAGGGAGTCTTTTATCTCTGTAGGAAAAGGTCCTTCTCCAACTCTTGTAGTATAAGCTTTTACAATACCTATTATATTATCAATTTTTCTTGGACTTACACCTGCTCCTGTGCAGGCACCACCAGCTATAGTATTTGAAGAAGTAACATAAGGATATGTTCCATGATCAATATCAAGAAGCGTACCCTGAGCACCCTCAAAAAGAACTTTTTTACCACTGTCTATAGCCTTATTTATTAAAATATCAGCATCAGCAATATATTTTTTAAGTTTCTCAGCATAATTTAAATACTGAGTAAGTATCTCAGTCTCATCTAATGTTTCTGCATTATATAAATTTTTGAGTAAAAAATTGATTATTTCAAGATTTGCTCTAATTTTATTTTTGAGAACATCAGGATAAAGCAGATCAATCATTCTAACTCCGTTTCTCGCAATTTTATCTGTGTAACACGGACCTATACCCTTTTTAGTTGTCCCTATTTTTTTCTTTTTTTCAGACTGCTCTTCTATGGCAATATGATAAGGCATTATAAGATGGCAGTGTTTTGCAATATAAAGATTGTTGTCTATTTCTACACCCTTTTGTGTAAGTGTCTCAATTTCCTTTAATAAACCCGAAGGGTCTAAGACTACTCCATTACCTATAATGCATTTTTTATTCTTATGCAAAATTCCTGAAGGAATAAGGTGAAGTATATACTTTTCCTCTCCTACTACAACAGTGTGACCTGCGTTACAACCTCCTTGAAATCTCACTACATAATCACATTTTTCTGTTAAAAAATCAACTATTTTACCTTTTCCTTCATCTCCCCATTGCGCTCCTATAATAACAACTGTGGACATAATTAGCCTCTCCTTTTAACTGATTTAATGAACAGAAATATAAACTGGTCTTACTTCCAGAACATTAGGAAGTTGTTTAATTTTTTCAATAATATCATCTGTAAGTGTAGCATCAACGCTTATAACAGAAAAAGCTATACCACCTGCTTCCTTTCTCCCAAAATGCATATGTCCAATATTGATATTATTCTGTCCAAGAAGTGTTCCTATATTGCCAATGACACCTGGGCGATCATGATTTCTTAAGAAAATCATATTCCCCTCAGGTATAATTTCCATAGAAATATCATTAATCTGAACTATTCGTGGATCTTTTCTGCTTAGAAGTGTCCCAGCTATAACCGCCCTATCATCCTTAGATATCAATGTTATTCTAACAAGGCTCTGGTAATCCCCAGCTTCTTTACCTTTTATCTCTCTAACTTCTATACCTCTTTCTTTTGCAATGAATGAAGCATTAACATAGTTGACAGGTTCCCCAAGTATTGGATCTAAAATCCCCTTTAATGCTGCAGCAGTTAAGGCTTGAGTATTAAGATTTGAAATTTCACCAAGATATTCAATTTGAACTTGCTTTATGCTCTTAGTGAATATCTGCGATACAAAGCTTCCCATTCTTTCAAGAAGTACAAGATAAGGGCGAATAAGCGGTACCTGATCAAAAGGAATTGATGGGAAGTTTACAGCGTTTCTAATAGTTCCATTGATTAAATAGTCTACAACTTGTTCTGCGATGGCAACAGCAACATTTTCCTGAGCTTCTAATGTAGAAGCACCAAGATGAGGCGTACATATTACCCTCTCGTCTGTAATAAGTGCATAGCCTTCTTCAGGTGGTTCTTTTTCAAAAACATCAAGGGCTGCACCGGCTACTTTTCCTGACTGAATTGCGTCATAAAGGTCTTTTTCATTAACTATTCCGCCACGTGCACAGTTAATTATATAAACTCCTTTTTTCATCTTTTCAATTGTATTTTTGTTTATCAAATATTTTGTTTCAGAAGTTAATGGAGTATGAATTGTTATAAAATCAGCTTCAGCAAATATCTTGTCAAGGTCTGTTTTTGTTATTCCAAGCTCTTCTGCTCTTTCATCACTTAGAAAAGGGTCATAAGCTAAAACATTCATTCCCATGCACTGAGTTCTTTTTGCAACTTCAGAACCTATTCTTCCGAGTCCGATGATTCCTATGGTTTTATTATAAAGTTCAACTCCCATAAATTTTTTCTTTTCCCATTTGCCTGATTTCATAGATGCTGTAGCCTGAGGAATTCTTCGTGCAAGAGAAAAGAGCATCGCAATAGCATGTTCAGCAGTTGTAATAGTATTTCCACCTGGAGTGTTCATTACAACAATTCCTTTTTTAGTGGCAGCAATTTTATCTACATTATCAACACCTGTCCCAGCTCTACCAATGACTTTAAGTTTATCTGCAGCATCTATGATTTCAGCTGTTACTTTTGTTGCACTCCTAATAATTAAAGCATCATATTCACCTATGATGGATTTTAGCTCTTCTGGTTTAAGTCCTGTTTTGACATCAACTTCAAAGCCTGCTTTTTTTAAAATTTCCACTCCTTTAGAAGAAATGCTGTCGCTAACAAGAACTTTCACTTTTTATCCTCCTTAGAGAAAATTTCTTCTGCCTTTGCAACTCCTTTACCAAAAGTAACAGGATATCCGAGTTCGTTTAATGTCATTTCAAGAGCTGAAATACCCACAATTACATCAAATTTATCAGCATATCCAAGATGAGCAAAACGAAAAACTTTACCTTTAAGTTTATCCTGTCCTCCAGCTGCTGTAATACCATGTTTTTCCCTTAAAGTTTTATATATAACCTGTCCATCAATTCCTTGTGGTGCTTCTATAGCAGTAACAGCATTGCTTGGAACTCCTTTTGGAAATAGTTTTAATCCAATTTCTTTTACAGCTTCTCTTGTTGCATGAGCCAAAATAGAATGTCTACGGAATATGTTTTCAAGTCCTTCTTTCTGCATAAGTTTTAATGCTTCATTAAGACCAATAATTAGAGATACAGCTGATGTAAAGTTTGTTTGATTTTTAGCAAGATTTTCTCTTTCTTTTTTTAGATTGAAATAAAATCTTGGAGTTTTTGATTTCTCATTTCTTTTCCATGCCTTGTCACTTACACTTATAAAAGCAAGCCCCGGAGGTAACATAAATCCTTTCTGTGAACCACTTACCATTACATCAATTGCCCACTCATCAGTTTTTATATCATGGGCAACGAGAGCAGATATAGAGTCTACTATAAAGAGTGTGTCCTCATAATTTTTGACTATTTTTCCAACAGATTCAATATCATGATAAACTCCTGTGGAAGTTTCGCTTGCCTGAATCAAAACACCCTTAATATCAGAATGTTTTTTTAATTCCTCTTCAACCCTATTAACATCAACAGAGTATCCCCATTCTACAGGTATTTCTATAACTTCTAATCCATAAGCCTGAGCAATCTTAACCCATCTTTCGCCAAATTTACCACCATTTATTACAAGAACCTTTTCGCCAGGAGAAAAAAAGTTATTTACAGCAGCAACCATTGCACCTGTACCGGTGGAACAGAGAATTAAAACATCATTTTTTGTTTGATAAATCCACTGTAGCCCTCTTTTAGCTGAATCAAGAATAGGTAAAAAATCAGGGCTACGATGGTGAATAACTGGCATTGCCATACTGAGAAGAACTTCTGGTGGAACTGGTGTGGGTCCGGGTGCAAGTAAATATCTTTTCAAAATCATTTTCGCCTCCTTTTATGTAAATAGTTTGGTAATAAAATATATTACCATAAGTCAGGCTTTTTAAAATACTGAAAAAACTTCATGTAATTCGCTACGAGAAAAATATAATATTTTTAAAAATATTATGCTTGAAAATAGATTTCAAAAAAGCTTAAAATTTACAACATGAAAATCTTAAACACCAAAAATTCCATAAGGAATTTGACATCTGGAGAGTATATTATTGGAGTAGAAAATACAGGTTCGCATGCATGTTATATGATCTATGGAGTCTTAAAATCTGAAGACAAACCAAGACTTATTAAACCAGGGAAAGGACATGAAGAAATAGTTCTGATACTAAGTGGTAGAGTAAAATTTAATGATAAAATTCTTGAAGCAGGAGATTCATTTCATATTGTAGAAGAAGAATCCTGCTTTATTGAAAATATTGGCGACTCAGAAGTTATATACATTATTTCAGGTGGTCATTCAGAAAAGGGACATCACTTTTCCAGCACATAAAAGAAATATTTTTTAATAAACAGAACTTTTTCAGACAGGGAAAATTATTTAGCTTCTTTTTAAATTACTTTTATTATTGCTTCATCAATGCTTTTAATTTTCTTTGGATAAGGAGTTTCATCAGGATAACCTATGCCAATGCAGGCAACAACTCTAAGATTCTCTGGAATATCAATTAGACTTCTCACATAGTTTTCTCTATCTCTATTTTCTGGATTATAAATCGCACCCCAACAGGCTCCTAATCCTAATGAATGAGCTTCAAGTAAAAATGCCATTAATGCACATCCCATATCCTCAAGCCAATGATTACTCTTTTTATCGTCTGCAATCGCTACAACTACATAAGGAGCAGCTTCAAGAAACTTTGTAAATGGTTGAGCTTTTGCAAGTTCTTTAATTTTTTCTCTATCTTTAATAAGCATAAAATACCACGGTTGTGAATTTTTTGCTGAAGGAGCATAAAGTGCTGCTTCAATGCATTTTTTAATTAAATCCTCTGGAGGAATTTCTTTTTTATATTTTCTGATGCTTCTACGAGTTTTTATTATTTCAAAAATATCTTGCATAAAAAATTATATCATTTCTTCACATATTTTATGAATATTTAAAAACTTATGTTATAATTTCATAAAAACTTTCAAGGAGGAGCAAAATGTTTAAAGGTTCAATGGTAGCAATTGTGACTCCCTTTAAAAAAGGAAAAATTGATGAGAAAGCCTTTGAAAAACTCATAGAATGGCATATTAAAGAAGGAACTCATGGAATTGTTCCTTGTGGTACAACAGGTGAGGCTTCTACTCTTGACTATGAAGAACATTATAAGGTTATTGAAATTACTGTAAAAGTTGTTAACAAACGAATTCCTGTTATTGCAGGCACAGGTTCAAACTCAACTGATGAAGCAATAATGATTACAAAAAAAGCAGAAAAACTTGGTGCAGATGCTGCTTTACTTGTAACACCTTACTATAATAAGCCAACTCAGGAAGGGCTCTATCGTCATTACAAAGAAATCGCTGATAAAACAGGAATTCCACTTATTCTTTACAATGTTCCTGGAAGAACTTCAGTCAATATACTGCCTCAAACAGTAGCACGACTTGCTGAACATCCAAGAATTGTCGGAATAAAAGAAGCTACAGGAGATATGAAACAGGTAAGTGAACTTATAAGACTATGTGGTGATAAAATTACAGTTCTTAGCGGAGATGATTTTACAAATCTCACACTTCTTGCACTTGGTGGCAAAGGTGCTATTTCTGTTACAGCAAATATCTGCCCTAAGGACATGGCAGAACTCTTTAATGCATGGGAAAAAGGAGACATTGAACATGCAAGAAAGCTTCATTACAAACTTGAACCATTAAATAAAGCTATGTTCATTGAGACAAATCCTATTCCAGTTAAAACAGCTCTCGCAATGATGGGTAAAATAAAAGAAGAATTTAGACTTCCTCTCTGTGAAATGTCTCAGACAAATAAAGAAAAACTTGCAGAGGTTCTGCGTAGCGCTGGTTTAATTAAATAATTTTTAAACAAAGTTGAATAACTATAATTTTGATGATTGAAGAACTGAGAATCAAAAATTTTGCAATAATTGATAGTCTTGTAGTTCCGTTAAGTAAAGGTTTTAATGTCATTACTGGTGAAACAGGAGCAGGAAAGTCAATTATTGTAGATGCCATTGGTATTTTACTAAAGGAAAAAGTTCCTGCAGTTGATTTTATTAAACATGGTAAAAATGAGGCAAATATTGAAGTTATTATTTATGATACAAATGAAAAAGAATCGGTATTTGAAGATGAAGCCTTAATTTTAAAAAAGATTCTCAGCATTCAGGGCAAAACAAAAACATACATAAATGATTCTGCTTTTACAGTTAATGAATTTGTAAAAATTGCTTCCAGACTGATAAACATTCATGGACAACATGAGCATACTCATCTTTTAAAAAAAGAAAATCACATACTATTCTTTGATACTATTGCTAAGTTAAAACAAGAAGTGGAAAGATTTAATCAACTTTACATGGATGTTCAATCACTCAAACAGGAATTGGAAAAAATAAGTAAAGAGATTGCATTAAAAAAGCAAAGAATAGAACTTTTGCAGTTTCAGGTTGCAGAAATAAAAAATGCAAAGTTAAAAGAAGGAGAGGAAGAAGAACTTATAGAACAAAGACAGATTCTTAAAAATGTTCTAAAACTTAAAGAACTCGCAGAATCAAGCTTTAGCCTTCTTTACGAAGATAGAAATTCAGTGCATACTAATCTATCAAAAATTTTAAATCTTCTTAAGGAGTTATCAAAATTTGATTCAAAAGCAGAGGAAGTAAAAAGTTTGATTGAATCAGCTCTGACACAAAGCGAAGAAGCAGTCTATATGTTAAGAAAACTTAAAGAAACTTATGAGCCAGACCCTGCAACATTAGAGAACATTGAAGAAAGACTTACACTGATCAACAAACTCAAAATAAAATATGGTTCAACGATTAAAGAAATCATAGAATATGCGAAAGAAGCTGAAAAGGAGTTAAATATTATCTCAGTTTCTGAAGAAGACTTAAAAACAAAGGAAAATAAATTAGAAAAACTTTTAGATGAAATGATTTCACAAGCAAATAAACTTTCTGCTAAAAGAAAATCTGTCAAAAATAAAATTGAAGAAGAAATCATTAATGAGCTTAAATTTCTCGGCTTTTTACATCCATTATTTGAAATAAAAATTAGTGAAAAAGAACTATCTCTAAATGGAAAAGATGATATAGAATTTTATTTTTCTTCAAATCCTGGCGAACCCCCAAAACCTTTAATTAAAATTGCCTCTGGAGGTGAACTTTCAAGGCTTATGCTTGCCCTTAAATGCGTTGAACTTAAACTGGCAAAAAATTCTCTAAAATCAATGACCCTTATATTTGATGAAATTGATGCAGGAATTGGTGGAACAGTTGCAGAAAATATTGGTAGAAGACTTAAAGAACTTTCAAATCATCATCAAGTAATTTGTGTAACTCATCTTCCTCAGATAGCTGCTCAAGCTCAGCACCATTTAAAAGTAGAAAAAGTTATTCTTGATAATAAAACATTGGTAAAGATAGATGTGCTTACGGGCATAAAAAGAAAAGAAGAAATTGCCAGAATGTTAAGTGGACGTATTACAGAAAGCTCAATTTTTCATGCAGAGGAACTCCTTGAGAGTAAATAAAATTTTTTCTATAAAATTTATATGTAGGAGATTAAATGGAGTTTTTTAATGACATACTAAATAACTTGAAGGGTGATTATGTAGATATATTTTTTGAAGAAAAAACTACAAATCAGCTTCAGATGGAAGAAAATAAAATTCAGAAATGCTCTGCTATTATTGATAAAGGTTTGGGAGTTAGATTAATTATAGGTGAAAAAATATTTTATGCATATACAAATGATATTACAAAAAATGGGATTGCTGAATTAATATCATCCTTGAAAAATTACAAACATGCAGGAAGTTGTATCAATTTAAAAAAATTTTCTTCTCCAAATCAATTTTTCATAAAAAGGAATCCGCAGGATGTCAACATTTTAGAAAAAATTAAATTTGTTAAAAAAGCAAATGATACATCATGGATACAGAACAAAAAAATAACACAGGTAAAAGTTTTCTACTCTGACATGATACAAAAAATAAAAGTTGCAAACTCTGAAGGATATTTTGCTGAAGAAGAGAGGATTTATACACTATTCCTGGTACATGCCATTGCATCAGAAAATGAAACTATTCAGACAGGTTATGAAGCAGTTGGAGGATTAAAAGGAATAGAACTTTTTGAAGAAATATCACCTGAAGAAATTGCAATTAAAGCTACTAAACGAGCTATTATGATGTTAAAAGCAAAGAGAATTAAAGGTGGACGCATGCCTGTTGTAATATCTTCAGAGGCTGGAGGAACAATGATACATGAAGCAGTCGGGCATGGTCTGGAAGCAGACCTTGTTCAAGAGGGAATTTCTGTATATAGCGGAAAACTTGGTGATAAGGTTGCCTCGGAATTTATAACAGTTATAGATGATCCTACTCTTCCTAATATGAGAGGCTCATATATTTTTGATGATGAAGGAACTCCATCTCAAAGAACTATTTTAGTTGAAAATGGAGTTCTGGTTAACTATCTTTATGATAAATATACATCAATGAAAGAAGGGAAAGCCTCTACAGGAAATGGTAGAAGACAATCATATGAACATTATCCAATTCCAAGAATGAGTAATACATTTATTGCACCAGGGAATCATTCTCCTGAGGAAATAGTCCGTTCAGTTGATAAAGGACTTTTTGTTAAAAAAATGGGCGGGGGTCAGGTAAATACCGTAACAGGAGAATTTGTTTTTGAAGTTCAGGAAGGATATTTAATTGAAAAAGGGTTAATTGGAGAACCTATAAGGGGAGCATTATTAATTGGCACAGGACAAGAAATTTTAAAGAATATTGATATGGTAGAAAGCGACTTAGGATTTTCAATCGGGACATGTGGAAAAAATGCTCAAGGAGTTCCTGTCACTGATGGCATGCCAACAATAAGAATTCCTGAGATTGTTGTTGGAGGACAAGCATAACAAATGTTTTCTTTTTTCTATAAATGTAGTATCTTTGCCACAGCAAAAATATCATAAATCTATAAAATATAACATATAAATGTTGGCATCTTTTTTGTTTACAATTCCTTGATGCCATTTCAGAAAACTATAAAATCAGAAATTTCATTAACAGGGATAGGAATACACACAGGGAAGAAAATTAATCTCAATCTCATTCCAGCTCAAAGAGATACAGGGATAGTATTCTACAGGAAAGACAGAAACTTTCCAATTAAAGCAAAGCTTCCATTTGTTGTTGATACATCTTTTGCAACTACATTGGGAGTTGATGGAATAAAAATAAGAACTGTGGAGCATTTACTTGCTACCCTTCATGTCTTTGGAATAACAAATGTTTTTATAGAAATTGATAGTTCAGAAATTCCTGTAATGGATGGAAGTGCAATTGATTTTACAAAAGCAATTCTGAAAGCAGGCATTGCAAAACAAGGTAAAACTGTATCTTTATTTAAAATTACAAAACCTGTATATTATGAAGAGTCGCATTCAAAAATATTTGCGAAACCTTATAGAGGTTTTAAAATAACTTATAAAATCTTCTATGAACATCCATTGATTATGGAACAGTCACTGAGTATAGAAATTAATGAACAAAATTTCCTCAATGATATAGCACCTGCAAGAACATTCGGATTTTTAAAAGATATTAATTATTTACTTAAAAATGGTTTTGCAAAAGGTGGCTCTCTTGATAATGCTCTTGTGCTTGATGAAAAAGGAGTTGTTGGAGGAAACCTGAGATTTAAAGACGAGTTTGTAAGACATAAAATTCTTGATGCAATTGGCGATTTATCTTTAATTGGGTATCCTATTCAAGGACACTTCATAATTGAAAAAGGTGGACATACATCACATATTAACTTTTTAAGAAAACTTATTGAAACTGGTTGCTATGAGTTAGCAGAAGAGCCTTATTTTAATTTTCAACTTTCAGCACAAGCTGTATAATTCTTTAAAGAATTTAATCCTCTGCCCAGTGTTTTGGATCAATAGCGTCTCTTAAAGCTTCACCAAGAAGATTAAAAGATAATACCGTTAAAAATATGGCAACTCCTGGAAACAGACTCAGCCACCATGCAACAGTTATATAATCTTTCCCAACACTTAAAATTCCGCCCCAACTTGGCTCAGGTGGTTGAATTCCAAGTCCAAGAAAACTAAGTCCGCTTTCAATCAATATCGCTCCTCCTACTGAAAAAGTTGCAGCAACAATAACAGGATATATTGCATTAGGGAGAATATGCTTAAAAATAATTCTACCTGCACTTGCTCCAATTGCTCGTGCTGCAAGAACAAACTCTCTTTCCTTCAAGGACAGAACTTCAGCCCTTACAAGCCTCGCAACATCCATCCATCCTGTAAGTCCAATTACTACCATAATTATATAAATGCTTGGCTCCAGAACAGCTACCACAGCTAAAATTAAAAATAAAGTTGGAAATGCAAGCATCACATCAACAAGTCTCATTATAATTGTATCAATCCATCCTCCATAGTATCCTGCAATTGCACCGAGTATTGTCCCTGTAAATATAGCAATACCCATTGCAAGGAAGCCTACTTCAAGTGAAACCCTTGCTCCATAAACAACCCTTGAAAAAACATCCCTACCAAGCTCATCTGTTCCAAATGGATGTTCCTTTGAAGGCGGAGTAAGAACTTTGTAAACATTAATTTTATATGGGTCATATGGCGCAACATAAGAAGAAAAAATAGCAACAAAAAAAATAAAAAATATAAATGTTAATCCAGATAATGCAAGTTTATTTTTTAAAATCCTTTTCAAAACTATTTTAAACATCCCGTTTTACCCTGATTCTTGGATCAACAATAAAATAGGCAATGTCTGCAATAAGATTACCAATTAATGTCAATAATGCACCGATTATTAATATCCCCATTATTGTTGGATAATCCCTTGCCATAGCAGACGAATAAAAAAGTTGCCCCATCCCAGGAATAGAAAAAATACTTTCAAAAATAACACTTCCTCCAATAAGTCCAGGAATTGCAAGTCCTAAAAGTGTTACAACAGGTAAAAGAGCGTTTCTTAACGCATACCTGATAATAACAACTCTCTCAGGAAGCCCTTTAGACCTCGCTGTCCGAATATAATCCTGTCGCAACACTTCAAGCATACTTGAACGAGTATATCTTGACATCCCTGCAAGTCCTGCAAAAGACATGATTGTAACAGGCAAGATAAGATGTTTTATCCAGTCAACTAATCTTTCATGAAATGGCATTGTTTCTGCACCAATACTCTGAATTCCAGATATTGGAAGCCATCCAAGATTTACACCAAAAACAATCATTGCAAGCAAAGCAAGCCAGAAAGTGGGAACAGAAAACCCTGTAAAAACAAAAACAGTTAATGCCCTGTCAAAAAGACTTCCTTGTTTCAAGGCTGAGTAAACTCCAATAGGAATTGCTATGATAAGAATAAGTAAAAGGGAAAATAAATTAAGAGTTACTGTAATGGGCAGTCTCTCTTTTATCTTATCTTTTACATTTCTTCCATCAACAAAACTTTTACCAAGATCTAATGTAACAACCATTTTAAGCCAGTTGAGATATCTTTCATGAATTGGTTTATCCAGTCCATAAAGCTTTTTAAGAGCTTCCACAGCTTCTGGAGAGGCTTTTGGAGACAATTCTTCCTGAAATGTAGCAGGTGAACCAGGTGCAAGATTTATCACAATGAAACATATAAGAGTGATACCAAAAAGAATCGGTATCATAAGAAGGAATCTTTTTATTAAATATGAAAGCATAGTTAAAATTTTACAACAAATGAAGTTTTAATAGAAACAGTTTACTAAATTTCATATATCTTTTTCATTTCATCTGTATATGTTCCATCATCATTATAAATAAACAAAGGAGGTTCAACTTTTAATGCTACCCTGCCCCCTTTTACTGCTTCAATAAGAACCATTTTAGCAGGAGAATCTTTTTTAGAGTGAACAAATCGAACTCTTTTTATTTCAAGATAATGTTTGCTCATTATCCTTACAATTTCTGTGAATCTTTCTGGCAGATGAATTATATAAAGACGACCATGATGTTTCAAAAGTTTCTGAGAAATTTTTGCAATATCAGTCACAGTAAGGCTTAGTTCATGTCTTGCAACAGCTTTTTTTTCTTGATTGCTAATTCTTCCAGTGCCCGGTTTTCTAAAAGGAGGATTTGATATAACAACATCAAATTCATGAAGAAAAGACTCTGAAGAAATTAAGTCCTTTGCATCCATACATGTAATTGTTATATTATTATTGACATTGTTTAGCTTTGCACTTTCCTGAGCAAGTTTTGCAAGCTCTGACTGTATCTCAATCATTGTAATATGAGATTCACTGTATTTTTTTGCAAGAATAATTCCAATTATTCCTGTTCCTGCACCAATATCAATAGCTTTATTAACTCTTTTTAAATTAACAAAATGAGCAAGAATTAAGGCATCTACACTAAAACGGTAACCTTCTTTAGGCTGGCAAATCTTGATACTTCCTATGGAGTCAACTGTATAATCCATATTTTAGAAAATTCTTTGGTATTTCTATTTCCGTTGATTATACCACAAAAATAAAAATTTTAACTTGAGGATTTTTTAATAACTCACAAAAAATCAATATAAACCTTAACAAGTGGATTTTATGCAAAAATTTGATTTTTTTGATATACTTTAAAATAATGAGACTATTTAGTAAAGAAAGAATTTCAAGTTGTTATTTCTTATCTTCAAGTAGAGTTGTATCTGAAAATCACGTCCAATATCTCCTTAAGAAGAATCTAAACTTGGAAAGTCATTATAAAAAAATGGATGATAAACTGAAATAATTGGAAATAAATAGGCTTACAATCTTTCAGTTGTCAAGGGATTGTAATTTTTTAAATGGTCTTAAAAAATAGTCAGGAGGAGTAAAAATGATTAACAGAGAAAAAATTGAAGAAGAAATAAGACAGGTTGCCTATGAACTTTATGTAAAAAGTGGATGCATTCCAGGAAGAGACCTTGATAACTGGCTTGAGGCAGAGAGAATTGTTTTAGCAAAATATGAAAGTGAAGAAATATCCGGGTGTTGTGAACCTGAGGCAGAAGAAAAACCCAAAAGAAAAAGAGGAAGTAAAAAAGGAGCTAAACCTAAATCTAAAGGTAGGAGTAAAAAATCGTGAAAGAAGCTTTATTTTATGAAAAGCTTTCTGATGGTAAACTAAAATGCGGTTTATGTAATCATCATTGCATAATCTCTCCTGATGCTCGGGGAATTTGTGGAGTAAGAGAAAATAGAGAAGGAATACTTTATAGTCTTGTTTACGGGAAAATAATTGCTTATCACATTGACCCAATTGAAAAGAAACCTCTTTTCCATTTCTATCCTGGTTCAGTTTCTTATTCAATCTCCACTGTAGGATGCAATTTTCGGTGTCTGCATTGCCAAAACTACGCAATTTCACAATATCCAAAGCTTTATAAAGACATTCCAGGTGAAGATTTTACTCCAGAAGATGTTGTAAAGGAAGCAAGAGCAAGTGGATGTAAGAGTATATCCTATACTTATACTGAACCCACGATATTCATTGAGTTTGCCTATGATTGTATGGTTCTTGCTCACAAAGAAGGAATAAAAAATGTTTTTGTAAGCAACGGTTATATGTCAAAGGAGGCTTTAAGATTCATTGCACCATATCTTGATGCAATCAATGTTGATTTAAAAGGGGATGATGATTTTTACAAAAAAATATGTGGAGCAAGAGTTGAGCCTGTAATGGAAAATATCAAACTATTAAAAGAACTTGGTGTTTGGGTTGAGGTGACTACTTTAATTATTCCAGAATTAAATGATTCTGAAGATTTTTTAAGAAAAACAGCTCAGTTTCTTGTATCAATTGATCCTGCAATTCCATGGCATGTAACTCAGTTTTATCCAACATATCAGCTTTTAGACAAACCAAGAACTCCTGTTGAAACTTTAAGAAAAGCGAGAGAAATAGGACTCAAGGAAGGATTAAAATTTGTTTATACAGGAAATATTCCAGGAGAAGGAGGAGAAAACAGTTACTGCCCAAATTGTAAAAATATTGTTATTGAAAGATTTGGATTTTTCATTAATAAAATAAACATAAAGGAATCTCGCTGTTTAAACTGCGGGACTCCTTTAGAGGGGATGGGACTACCTTAAAGTTTATAGTTAATTTTTCTAAGAAACTCTTTTCTATGCTGACGGTCTTCTTCTTTTTCAACTCCTTTAGGTGAAAAACCGTCAATTACTCCTAAAATTCCCCTGCCAAGCTCAGTTTCTGCTACTATTACTTCAAGAGGATTTGCTGTGGCGCAATAAATGTTACATACTTCCTGACACATTTTGATGGCATTCAATACACTTATGGGAAATGCTCCTTTCATGAGAATGCAGAAAACATGCCCTGCACCTATGTTTTGAAGGTTTTTAATGCATATTTGCCTTAACTCTTCATCATTTCCTTCAGAACGAATAAGGCATGGTCCTGAAGCCTCTGTAAAGGCAATTGCAAACTTTGCATGTGGTATATGAGTTGCTAAAATCTCATAAAGATCTTCAGCAGTCTTTATGAAATGAGTTTGCCCAAGTATTATATTGCATCCTTCAGGAATTTCAACTTTTATTGCTTTAAGTTCCATAAAATACCTCCCTTAACAGTCTTTTAATCAAATTATATCACAAATGTTTTTTTCTTGAAAGCCAGTTTTGAAGTCTATCCATATAAAGATAAAAAACTGGCGTTACAAAAAGTGTAAGCATTTGTGAAAATAGCAAACCACCTACAACTGCAAGTCCAAGTGGTTGACGAACCTCTCCACCTGCTCCGATTCCAAGAGCAATTGGTAAAGCTCCAAAAAGTGCTGCCATTGTTGTCATCATAATAGGACGAAATCTTATAAGACAGGCATTATAAATTGCTTCATGAGCTTTCATATTTTCATTTCGCTGGGCATGAAGCGCGAAATCTATCATCATAATACCATTTTTCTTTACAAGTCCAATGAGCATTATTATTCCTACAAAGGAATAAATATTTAATTCAACTCCAAATACCAGTAAAGTCACCAATGCTCCAAAACCAGCAAAAGGAAGCGCTGAAAGAATTGTTATAGGATGAATAAAACTTTCATAAAGAATTCCTAAAACTATATAAACAACAAAAACTGCTACAATAAGTAAAAACCACAATCCCTGAAAAGACTCTTTAAAAGCCTGAGCTGCGCCCTGAAAGCTTGTCATTATAGTGTCCGGTAAAGTTGCTTTTGCAACTTTTTGAATCTCACTTAAAGCTTCACCAAGAGAAATATCAGGTTTAAGATTGAAAGATATTGTAACAGAAGGAAGTTGCCCTGTATGATTTACAGTTAATGGACCGATACTTTGTGATACTGTTGCAACAGAATTAAGAGGAACAAGCTCTCCCTTTGAAGAACGTATATAAAGCATTGAAAGCGCTGAAGGGTCTTTTTGATATTCTGGCTTAAGCTCAAGAATAACTTCGTACTGATTGTTAGGAGCATAAATTGTTGAAATCCATTTGCTTCCGAAAGCACCCCATAGAGCATTTTCTATCTGCTCTGCTGTAACTCCAATAGATTCAGCTTTGGCTCTGTCAATTTCTATATTTAACTGTGGAGTCTTTATCTGTAGATTTGATGAAACATCTTGAATTATAGGAATCTGTTTCATTTTACTTTCTAAGACCTGTGCATAGTAATAAAGCTCTTCAAGATTGCTTCCTGAAAGAGTAAACTGATAAAGAGCTTTTGTAAGTGTTCCACCTATTCTAATTGTAGGAGGATTTTGAGGATATACTTTAAGTCCTGGTATGGAATTCAGCTTTGGTCTAAGCTGATTAATCAATTTATCTACATGTGGCCTTTCAGAAATAGGTTTTAAATGCATGAACATTCTTGCAACATTTGGAGCAGGAGAAGCTGTACTAGGACCAACAGAAGTCATAAAGTCCTTAACAGCTGATTCCTTTAATATAAGATCTGCCAGCTGAAGTTGATGTCTTACCATCTCATCAAAAGATATGTCTTCCGATGCTTCTGTCATAACAAAAATTTGACTTTTATCTTCACTTGGTAGAAAACCTGCTGGTATTTTTACAAATATGTAAGCTGTAATTATTAAAATTACACCAGAACCGATCATCATTAACTTATGATGCTTCAAAGACCAGCTCAAGCTAATTTTATAAACATTTATCATCCATTCAAATCCTTTTTCTAAAGCCATATAAAGCTTACCATGTTTTTGATTTTGAACTCTCAGAAATCTGCTACACATCATTGGAGTAAGCGTAAGAGAGACTAATCCTGAAATAAGTATAGCAACAGATATTGTTACAGCGAACTCTTTAAAAAGTCTTCCCACAATTCCACCCATGAAAAGCACAGGGATGAAAACAGCAACAAGTGAAAGAGTCATGGAAAGAATCGTAAACCATATTTCCTTTGAACCATTTAAAGCTGCTTGAAAAGGTTTTTCTCCTTTTTCAATATGTCGGACAATATTTTCAAGCATAACAATAGCATCGTCAACCAGAAAACCAATTGAAAGAGTAAGTGCCATAAGAGAGAGATTGTCAAGACTATATCCAAGAAGATACATAACAGCAAATGTTCCAATTATTGAGATTGGTAAAGCAACAGAAGGAATCACTGTGGCTGAAAGTCTTCTTAAAAAGAGAAAAATAACAAGCACTACCAGAAAAACTGTAAATAACAATGTAAACTGTACATCTCTTACAGACTCTCTTATTGATTGGGAACGGTCATAAAGAAGATTCAAAGAAACACTTGCCGGTATCTGTCTTTTAAGTTCATCTACTTTCTTTTTAACATTATCTGCTACTTCAACAGTATTTGTTCCAGGTTGTCTGTATATTGCAAGAACCATTGCTCTTTGAAGTTTTCCACCACTTCCATACCATGCAGCAAGTTTATCATTTTCAACGCTATCAACAGCCTCTCCAATATCTTTAATTTTTACAGGAGAGCCTTCTTTACTTGCTATAATAAGTTCATTATAATGAGATGCATTAAAAAGTTGTCCTGTTGCTTCTATAGTAAATGCCTGATAATTACCATAAAGTGTACCTGTGGGAAGTTCTACATTTCCTTTTTTAATTGCCTGCTCAACTTCATCAATCCCAATCCCTTTACTTGCTATCAAATTAGGGTCAATTCTCACTCTAACAGCATATTTTTGAGCTCCGAATATCTGAACCTGTGCTACTCCATTTACCATAGAGATATTCTGCGCTAAAAGTGTATCAGCATATTCATGAAGTCTGTAAAGAGGCATCGTTGGAGAAGTAATTGCAAAATAGAGAATTGGCATATCAGCAGGATTAACTTTGTTATAAGTAGGAGGAGTTGGCATGTTTGAAGGTAGCTGTCTTGATGCTCTTGAAATAGCGGTTTGAACATCTTGCGCTGCTGCATCTATATCTCTGTTTAAGTCAAACTCAAGAGTTATCTGAGTTACTCCCTTTGCATTAATAGAGTTCATTGATTTTAATCCTGAAATTGTTGAAAACTCCCTTTCAAGCGGAGTTGCAACAGCTGATGCCATTGTTTCTGGTGAAGCACCAGGTAAATTTGCTGTAACAAGTATGGTCGGAAAATCAACATTTGGAAGTTCTGCAATAGGTAGATAACGGTATCCTACTAATCCGAAAACAATTATAGCCAACATTAAAAGAGTTGTCATTACAGGACGTTGGATAAAAATCTGGGAGAAGTTCATTTTACTTTTTAATCTCCACCCTTGCTCCAGGAATGAGTCTTAGTTGACCATCAACAACAATTGTTTCTCCAGAATTTAATCCTTTTTCTATTGTAACTTCATCACCAAACCTTAATCCTGGCTGAACTTCTCTTATCTCAGCGGTTTTGTCTTCTTTAACTACATAAACATACTGACCTTTCTGCCCTGTCTGAAGAGCTCTATAGGGAATTACTATTGCCTTATCTTTAACTCCAAGAGTTAAAACAACATTCACAAACTGCCCTGGCCAGAGAATTTTATCCCTATTTGCAAATTCAGCTTTAAGCTTAACTGTACCAGTTGCTGTGTCAACAGCATTGTCAATAAATACAACTCTACCCTCTTTAGAATAGTTTACATCAACTCCCCTTACAATTGCTTCAGTTTTAAGTGATCCCTGGGTCATTGCCTTTTTAATTCTGAAAAGCTCTTGCTCAGGCACTGAAAAACGAACATATATTGGAATTATCTGATTTATTGTCGCAATCTGAGTGTCATTTGCCTTTATCATATTACCTGGATGCACAAGTAAAGAACCAATTTTACCATCAATTGGTGAATAAATATAACAATAATTTAATTGAAGTCTTGCATTGTTAAGTATTGCTTCATCAGCTTTAACAGTAGCTTTTAGAGATTCATAGGTAGTTCTAATTTTCTCATACTGTTGCCTTGAAACAAGTTCTTCCTTTACAAGTTCATCATATCTTTCAAGGTCAGCTTTTGCAAACTCAAGTTGAGCTTTGTCTCTTAAAAGATTCGCCTCGGCCTGCCTTACTGCTTCTTCAAATGGCCTAGGATCAATCACAAAAAGAAGTTGACCTTTTTTAACCTCATCACCTTCTTTAAAATTTGTTCTGATTAGTTGTCCCTCAACCCTTGATTTAATTACAACTGAAGAGTATGCCTCTACATTTCCGATTGCTGTAATCTGAATTGGCACATCCTTAACCACTGATTGAGTAACAACAACTGGCACAGGAGGTGGCTGTTTTTGTTGAGATGATTTAGAACAAGAACAAAGCAAGAAAAAACATATAAATAATAAAAAAGCTTTAAATATATTCATTTTACCCCCTGTTAAATTGTCAGCATGTAAGCACTTACTAAAATAATAAAAAAAGAAAGAATTTGTCAATAATTTAGCATTTAAATCAAAAACAATGGAAGAATACCCAGGAAGGTAACACCTATAGTGCAAATTAAAATAGCAACTTCAAGTTCTCTTGAATAAATTGGTTCAGGTAATTTCACAGGCTCTTTCATATACATATACATTACAATTTTCAAATAGTAGTAAGCAGATATAACAGTAAAAATCACAGCAATAACTACAAGCCATGTAAAGCCTGCTTTAACTGCCTGAAGGAATATATTGAATTTAACAATAAATCCTGCTGTTGGTGGAACCCCTGTAAGAGAAAACATAAATATTAACATCGCCATAGCAAGGGCAGGATGAAATTTATGAAGTCCTTTGTAATTTTCAATACTCTCTTCATTAAAAGCAATAACCATTGCAAAGGCGCCGATATTCATTAATGTATAAATAAACATATAAGCAACTACTGAATTAAAACCTGACTGGGTTCCTACGATCACTCCAATTATTATATAGCCTGCATGGGCTATGCTTGAATAGGCAAGCATTCTTTTTATGTTTTTCTGTATAAGAGCGAAGAAATTTCCAGCTGCCATTGTAGCAATAGAAAGCACGATAAGAAAGTTACTCCAGTCAATATAGTAATCTCTAAAAATTTCAACTAAAACCCTACCAAAAGCACCGAGAATTGCCACTTTTGGCAAAGTAGATATGAAAGCAGTTACAGGCGTTGGTGCTCCCTCATACACATCAGGAGCCCACATATGAAATGGTACAAGAGCTATTTTGAAACAAAGTCCAACTATAAAAAGTCCAAGTCCTATAAGAATCAATGGATTGTAATTTGAAATAATTTTTAAAATTAAAGAAAGTTCTGTTGTATTTGTTGCTCCATAAATAAAAGCGATTCCAAAAAGCATAATTGCTGAAGAAAATCCACCGAGCATGAAATATTTAACTGCGGCTTCATTTGACTTTACGTCATATCTTCTAATTCCGACTAACACATATATACTTAAAGACATGAGTTCAAATGATAAAAAAAAGCTTATTAACTCTCTTGCAGAGACAAGTAGCATCATACCAAGTGCAGAAAAGAGAATAAAAGCTATACTTTCATTAAACCGGATTAATTTTTCTTTCAAATATGAAGTTAAAACAAGCAAAGATATGATAGTTCCGATAATTATAATAAGTTTCAGATATATTGTTAAGAAGTCATTCAAAAACATTCCATTGAAAGCCTCACCTTCAAAAGAAGGAATAAAAAATGCAAAAATGACTAAAAATAAAACAGAACTCCATACTAAAACTTCATTTTTTAGTTTCAATAATCCAGCAAGCAAAATCAATGATGCAAAACCTGTAAGAGTTATCTCAGGTATTAGAGCTTCAACTTGCAAAGGAATCTGAGATATATTCATTTCATTGCCCCCACAGACTGTGTTACATGGTTAATAAGCTCTTTCACAGAGACATCCATAAAGCTTAATAAAGCATTTGGATAAAAACCGATCCAGAGCACAACCAAAACAAGAGGAAGCAGTGTAACAATCTCTCTTGAATTCAAATCACTATATCCATGTATATGCTGTAAAAATTCTGGATTTGTTTTTTCAAAGAAAACTCTCTGATATAGCCATAACATGTAAGCTGCTCCAATTATTAAGGCAGTAGCTGCCAGAATGCACATAAGTTTCCATGCTTTAAAAGTGCCAAGAAGTATCAAAAACTCACCAATAAATCCATTTGTTCCAGGAAGCCCAATTGAAGCAAGTGTAAAAATCATAAAGAATGCTGAATATGCAGGCATAACTGTAGCTACTCCTCCATAATGAGCAATCTGGCGCGTATGGGTTCTCTGATAAACAATTCCAATACATAAAAATAACGCCCCTGTAACAACTCCGTGATTAAGCATCTGAATAATCCCACCCTGTATTCCCTGCTGGTTTAAAGCAAAAATTCCAAGTGTTACAAATCCCATATGGCTTACAGAGCTATAGGCAATAAGACGCTTAAGATCTTTCTGTATCAAACATATTAAAGCACCATATATAATTGCTATAACTGAAAGAATCATCATAAAAGGCTTCATTGCAAGAGTTGCCTCTGGAAACATTGGAAGATTAAATCTCAGAAATCCATAGGCTCCCATTTTAATGAGAACTCCTGCGAGTATTACACTTCCTGCTGTTGGAGCTTCAGTGTGTGCATCTGGAAGCCAGGTGTGCACAGGCCACATAGGCACTTTAACTGCAAAGGCTGCAAAGAAAGCCCAAAATAGCCAAAGTTGCATTTTATAAGGGTATGAATTTTTCATAAGTGATAGAATATCTGATGTTCCTGTATGAAAATAAAGAACCAGAATCCCAACAAGCATGAGAACGCTACCAATAAAAGTATATAAAAAGAACTTTATAGCTGAATAAATTCTTCTTGGACCACCCCATATTCCAATAATTAAATACATGGGAATAAGCATTGCCTCCCAAAAAATATAAAAGAGGAAAATATCAAGGCTCATAAATACGCCAATCATTGCAGAATGGGTAATAAGTAAAGCAGCATAAAACTCTTTAATCTTCCTATCTATCTCTTTCCATGAAACCGTTACACAGAGAATTGTAAGAAGACTACTTAACAGAATAAAAAGAATGCTTATTCCATCAACTCCAAGATAATATTTTATTCCCCACTCTGGAATCCACAGATGTTCTTCTTTAAACTGCATTTGTGATGTAGTTTTATTAAAAGATATATAAAGAGGAATGCTAAAAATGAACTCTACGATTGAAATTATAAGTGCTGAAAATTTTATTAACTCTTCTTTATCTCTTGGAATTATAGCAATCAGAGTTGCACCAGCTACAGGAAAGAAAATAAGAGTTGAAAGAATCGGAAACGACAAATTATTTGCAGCGATACCAGATACTAAAATAACACTGCCTACAAGAATAATAAGTAAAAACGAAATCAGAAGATACTTTTTAAGCTCAAAATTATTACTATTTCGGGCTATTACTTCCTCATGCATTTTTTAACCTCATATGTTGAGAATTATTAAAACAAAAATAATTATTCCAGCTATCATAAAAATTGCATACTGTTGAAGCTGACCTGTCTGGATAGGTCTTATCAATAAACCTGTTTTGTAAATAAGTTTAGGAATTCCGTTAACAATACCCTCTATTATTTTTATGTCTGCAAATCTCTCTATGAATTTTTCAGCAATCCATAAGGTTGGTTTTACAAAGAGAAAACTGTAAAGCTCATCTACATAGTATTTATTCCATAAAACTTTATAAACTCCTGAGAAAGTTTTTGCAAGTCTTGCAGAAACTGTAGATTTTACAATATATATATATCCGGCAATCAGTATTCCAGTTACACCAGCAATAATTGACATTGTCATTACAACTCTTTCCTGTTCATGAGGTGCGGCAAACACAGGTTTAGGAATAACCGGTTCAAGAAAATGAGGAATAGAAAAGTATCCAACAATAACTGAGCCAATTGCAAGGACTATTAGTGGAACTGTCATTATTGGAGGTGACTCATGAACATGTTTAAACTCCTCTGGTGTTCCTCTAAACTTCCCATGAAATGCAACAAATAAAATTCTAAATGTATAAAAAGCAGTCAAAGCTGCTGTAATTGTTCCAAGAAGCCAGATAAACTTTCCATAGGGTTTAGCAGAAGCAAAAGCAGCCCATAAAATCTCATCTTTACTAAAAAATCCTGAAAATCCAGGAATTCCTGCAATAGTAAGAGAGGCTATCAAAAAAGTAATATAGGTAATAGGCATTTTTTTTCTTAGTCCACCCATCTTGTATATATCAAGTTCACCAGCCATTGCGTGCATTACACTACCTGCTCCCATAAACAAAAGAGCCTTAAAGAAAGCATGAGTATACAAATGAAATATGCCTGCACCATATGCAGCCATTCCACAACCAATAAACATATATCCAATCTGGCTTATTGTTGAGTATGCGATAATTCTCTTCATATCTCTTTGTACAAGTGCTATGGTTGCAGCAAAAAAACTTGTCACAGCACCTGTTATTGCAACCACTGCGAGTGCTATCTCTGACATTCCATAAATAGGATTAAGCCTTGCAACCATAAACACCCCAGCAGTAACCATTGTAGCTGCATGAATAAGAGCACTCACAGGTGTTGGTCCTTCCATTGCATCAGGAAGCCAGACATGTAGAGGAATTTGAGCGGATTTTCCAACAGCGCCGCAGAACAGTAAAAGCGCTATAAGAGTTATTAAATCAATATTCCAGCCAAATATATTTAGTGTATGCCCCTGAAGTCCTGGAATTTTAGGAAAGATATCAGTATAGTTTAAAGCATATACATTTATAAACAGAAGGAATATTCCAAGTGCAAAACCAAAATCTCCTATTCTATTAACAATAAAAGCTTTTTTGCCTGCATCAGATGCTGTCTTTTTATGATACCAGAAGCCAATCAAAAAATAAGAGCAAAGTCCAACTGCTTCCCATCCGAAATAAAGCATGACAAGATTATTACCCATAACAAGCATAAGCATTGAAAATACAAAAAGATTAAGATAAGCAAAGTATCTTGGATATCCCGGATCTCCATGCATATATCCAACAGAGTAAATATGAATAAGCCATCCAACAAAACATACGACAAAAAGCATTACAGCAGTAAGCTGGTCAATAAGATATCCAAAACTTACTTTTAAATCATCAGACAGAATCCATGTATAGATGTTGTATTCAATAGTCTTTCCAGAGAAAACCTGAGCAATAGCAAACAACGCTACAACCAGTGAGCCCAGAATTGACAGCACACCAGCCCAACTTACTACCTTAGGTGATATAAATCTACCTATAAGAATGTTAAAAAGAAATCCTGCTAAAGGGAAAAGAAGTATTAATATATAGTACTTTTCCATCTTAACCCCTCAAATTAACAATCTCATCAGAGTGATTGATACCTGTATTTCTAACAAGAGCGAGAACAATTGCAAGTCCTATAACAGCTTCACATGCAGCAACTGCTATTGAAAATAAAACAAAAATCTGTCCAGTAAGATTAGAATTATAATAACTAAATGAAGCAAAAGCAATATTAACAGCATTAAACATTATTTCAAGACACATAAGCATTACAATCAAATCTCTTCTTATTACAAAACCAATTAAACCTATACTGAACAAAGTAGCGCTCAATAATAAATACCAGCTAAGAGGTATCATTTCCCCTCCCTATCAAATGGGGTCTTTTTTGCAATAATAATTCCACCTATCATAGCAATCAGTAACACTAAGGAAAGTATTTCAAATGGCAAAAAATAATAAGAATATAAAAGCTTACCTAATGAATTTACATCAGATTTAATTAAAACATTCTCTGGTGATTTTACAGTTCCTAAGAAAATATATAAACCTGCCAGAAATAGAAAACCTGTAATCAATCCTGCAATAGAAAATTTTACAAATCTTTTATGCCTAAATTCTTCTTTTATATTCATAATCATTATGGCAAAAATAAACAGTGCCAAAACTCCTCCTACATAAACAATAATCTGAATAATCATTAAAAACTCAGCATTTAAAAAAAGAAAAATTGCTGCCACATGAAGAAGAAAAATCAGAAGGAAAAAAGCGCTATGAATAATATTCTTAGAAGCAATTACAGCAATACTTAAAATAGTAAGACTTATGAAAAAATATACGTAGAAAACTTGTTCAATTAGCGGATTCATCCGCTACCTCCTTCTTTATCTCAATAACTCTTTTAATTGGAATCGGCTTTTGTTCTCTTTTTGTCTTAGGCCATCTTGATGGATCAATTCCCGGTGGTTGCCAGAATTTATTAAAGTAAACATCACGTGTCCATTTACTGGCAAACTCATCCCAATTTTTGAGCAACTGTTCTTTATTGAAAATCAAATTATTTCTTGTGTACGATGAATATTCAAAATCTTCTGTCAACACCAAAGCGCAAACAGGACAGGCTTCTACACAATATGCACAGAATATACACCTTGAAGCATCAATAATATAATCTGTTACAACCATTTTATTCTCTGTTTTTTCTCTTTTAATATAAATGCATCTTGACGGACAAACTGTTGTACATCTCATACATCCTATGCATTTATCCTTATCTGTAAACGGATCTCTTACAAGAGCATGCCTACCCCTGAAACCATCATGAATTTTTCTTCTTTCAAATGGATACTGAATTGTTACAGGTTTGCTAAAAAGCATTTTCAATGTTAATAAAAGTCCTTTAAATATCTCAATTAGAAAAATCTTATTTATAATTTCGTTTAGTTTCATGCTACCTCACGAATAATACCTGAAAATTGAAGTAACTACTATGTTCAATAATGCTAAAGGAATTAAAATCTTCCATCCAATTGCCATGAGTTGATCATATCTGTATCTTGGAAGAGTTCCCCTGAGCCAAAAAAATAAAAATATATGGAAGTAAACCTTCAAAAGAAACCATACAATACCTGGAATAACTCCAAGTAAGGGTAGAGCCTTTATCAAAATTGGAGGGACTGTCCATCCTCCCCAGAAGCATATTGTTGCAAGTGCAGACATACAAAACATTGCAAGATATTCAGCAAGATAAAAAAGTGAAAATCTTATTCCAGAATACTCAACAAAGTATCCTGCTACAAGTTCTGTTTCTGCTTCAGGAAGGTCAAATGGTAATCTGTTGGTTTCTGCGAGCATGGCAACTACAAAAACAAAATATCCAATAATCTGAGGAAATAAAAACATTCCATACCAAAGTTCTGACTGCCTGTTAACAATCTCTGTTAAGTTAAAAGACTCAGCCATAAGAATAACTCCTACGAGACTTAATCCGAGAGCAACTTCATAGCTTATCATCTGAGCTGCTGAACGAAGACCACCCAAAAAGGCGTACTTTGAGTTTGATGCCCATCCTGAAAAAATAATTCCATATGTTCCAATTCCAGCTATACCAATAACATAAAGCAAGCCTACATTTATATCTGCAATAACCCAGTTTTTATCTACAGGAATCACGGCAAAAGTGCTTAAAGCTGCTGTTAAACTTATAAGCGGAGCTGTTCTGAAAACGATTCTATCCACTTTTATAGGAATAATATCTTCTTTAAAAATGAGTTTTACAACATCTGCAATTGGTTGAAGCAGTCCATGAGGACCAACAACCATAGGACCAAGCCTTAATTGAATATGTCCTATGATCTTTCTCTCTGCATAAGTAGCATAAGCAACATGAAGCATAAGAATTCCAAAATAAACCGCTGTTTTGACGATTGCTACAGCTATAACATAAATCGTGTCCATCACCTATCACATTCTCCTAAAACTATGTCAATTGAGCCAATATTTGCTATTACATCTGCAACTAATGAACCTTCGCAAAGTTTTGGCAATACTCCTGCATGAACAAAAGACGGAGCACGCACTCTCATTCTGTAAGGCTTTGAAGAATTATCACAAACAATATAAAACCCAAGTTCTCCACGAGGTGCTTCAACAGAAGCATAAACCTCGGTAAATTTCTGAATAAATTCCTGAATTTGCTTATCTTCAATGTACACATCAAAAATAATATCTTTTTTATCAATCTTTAGAGGAGACTCTGGCATTCTTATTCTTAAAGCATTTTCAGCAAGAATAGAACCATCAGGAAGTCTTTCAATACATTGTTTTATAATTTTTGCAGACTGTCTGAACTCAAGCATTCTGCATTTATATCTATCGTAAATATCCCCATTTTTACCAAGTGGGACTTCAAAATCTACTTTATCATAGGCATCATAAGGAAAAAACTTACGAACATCGTAGTAAACTCCTGAACCTCTGAGGGTTGGTCCTGTAAGTCCCCAGTTAATAGCTTCTTCAGCACTAATCACTCCAACCCCTTTTGTTCTTTTCAACCATACTCTATTACGGTCTATTAATGTTTCATACTCTTCAACTTTTCTGGGAAATTCCTCAATGAATTTATAAGTTTTATCAAGAAATTCATTATTTACATCACATCTCACTCCTCCAACTCTTGGATAACTAACTGTTAATCTTGCACCTGTTACCATTTCAAATAATTCAAGCAAATATTCTCTATCTCGCATAGCATAAAGGAAAACAGTCATCGCTCCTATATCAAGAGCATGTGTAGCAATCCAGACAAGATGGCTGCATATTCTTGCCATCTCTCCCATTATGGTTCTTATAAATTTTGCTCTTTCAGGAATTTGAATTCCCATAAGTTTTTCAACTGCCACGCAAAATCCTACATTGTTTACCATACTTGAAAGATAATCCATTCTGTCAGTAATAGGAAGAGATTGAACATAAGTTAAATCTTCAGAAAGTTTTTCTACTCCTCTATGTAAATAACCTATATAGGGAATGCATTTTTTTATTACTTCTCCTTCAAGTTCAAGAACAAGACGAAGAACTCCATGCGTTGCTGGATGCTGTGGTCCCATATTGACAGTGAGTTCTTTTACTGTTTTAATCTTATTTTGCATTTTCCTTCCAAGCTTTTGCACTCTCTTTTAGTTCCTTGTATATCCCCCATTCTTTATCTGCAAGTTCGCTTTTAACTGGATAGTCCTTTCTTAAAGGAAAACCATTCCAATCTTCAGGCATAAGGATTCTTCTAAGGTCTGGATGTCCTGTAAATTCTATTCCAAACATATCATAACACTCTCTTTCAAACCAGTTAGCTGTTGCCCATAAATCTGCTACTGAGTCTATACAACATCCCTGCTCTGGCACTTGTGCCTTTATTCTTATTCTGTGTTTATGTTTAATTGACATCAAATAATAAACAACATCAAAACGAGGTTCTCTAAAACCAAGATAATCAACTGCTGTAAGGTCAATAAGATAGTCAAACTCCAATTCTGGTGTATTTTTTAAATGTGAAAGAATATCTTTTATTTTTTCTTTTTTTACAACAATTGAACATTCGTCTCTAAAGCATATGAACCATAAAACTTCGTCAGAAAATTTGTCTCTAATCCTTTTTATTATCTCTACAGGATTCATAACTACACCTTCTCTGAGATTTATCAATTAAACAAACGCCTGAAAGACAGCCTGTTTTTTTATGAGGTTCAGTTTTTATTTTTTCTTGTAATTTTAATAATCCCTCTATTAAAGCTTCAGGTCTTGGTGGGCATCCCGGAATATAAACATCTACAGGTAAAATCTCATCTACTCCTTGAACAGTGCTGTAAGTATTAAAAATTCCACCGCTACAGGCGCAACTTCCCATTGCAATTACATATCTTGGCTCCGGCATTTGATGATAAAGATTAACTATAACAGGAGCCATCTTTTTTGTCACTGTTCCTGCAATTATCATTACATCTGCCTGTCTCGGAGTAGCTCTCATAATAATTCCAAATCTATCAAGGTCATAATGAGATGCAGCTGTTGCCATCATTTCAATTGCACAGCAGGCAAGTCCGAAAGTAAGGGGCCATAGAGAAGAACATCTTCCCCAACTTGCTATTTTATCAAGTTTTGTAATAATCGTATTTGCTGCTGGAACTATTTTAATCCCCTGTTCTATCTCTACAGGTTCTGTAACAGTATCAACAACATGAATCATTCCTTTCTCCAATTAAAAACATTTTTACCAATTGCGTAGAAATAACCGATGAGCAGAATAAAAATGAAAAGATACATTTCTATTAAACCATAAAGTCCAATTTTTTTATATACAACTGCCCAAGGATAAAGAAAAATAGTTTCAACATCAAATATAACAAAAACTAATGCAACAATATAAAATTTAACATTAAATCTTTCCCATGTATCTTCCATAGAAGGAATTCCGCATTCATATGGCGTTAGCTTTAATGTGTAAGTTCTTTTTGGACGGAGTAATTTACTAAGAAAAAGCATGGAAAGCCCAATAATAATTGAAACAATTATTACTATCAAAACAGGCAGATATCTGTGTATTAAAGCATCTGATTCCATTTACCACCCTTAAAAGTGATAGCTGATATTATAACAAAAATAGATAAAAAAAAGAATGGCTCTCTGTAGAGACTACAGAGAGCCAGAAAGATTCTATTTGGCTTCCTTAGGAGCGAACAGTTCTTCTTCTTTTAAAAGTCTTTCCCAGTTTCTATCAATCATCTGCTGAATTTGATCAATGAGATGTTCTTTACCAGGTTCAAATAGGTGTTTAAATCTTCCCTGCGCTTTTAAGAAATCAACAATAGGTTTTTTTTCTTTTGGTTTGACTGTTATTTTTATAACTCCATTTTCCACTTCATAGAGTGGCCAGAAACAGGTTTCAACTGCTAATCGGCTAAGCAGAATAGCATCATCTGTTCTGGTTCTCCAACCTCTATTGCATGGTGTAAATACATTGATAAATTTAGGACCTGGTATCTCAAGTGCTTTCCTCACCTTTTTCATTAAATCGGGCCAATGGCTTGGTGATGCCTGCGCCACATAAGGCAGTCCATGAGCTGCCATAATTCTTGTTAAATCTTTCCTTTGTTGAGGTTTTCCGGGGATAACAGAACCTGCTGGACAGGTTGTTGTATCTGCAAAAGTTGGGGTAGCCCCAGAACGTTGAATTCCAGTGTTCATATATGCTTCATTGTCATAACATACATAAAGCATGTCATGTCCCCGTTCCATAGCACCTGAAAGGCTTTGAAATCCTATGTCATAAGTTCCACCATCACCAGATATAGCAATAAATTTAATATCTTTATCAATTTTCCCCTGCTTTTTTAAAGCTCTGTACATTGTCTCAACACCAGAAAGTGTTGCAGCAGCATTTTCAAAGGCATTATGTATCCAAGGAATCTTCCATGCAGTATATGTTGATATGCAAGATGAAACTTCAAGGCATCCTGTAGCAGATGCGGCAATAACAGGATAATCACAGGCTGCAAGAAGAATCATCTTGACAACTGTCGGTGCTGCACATCCTGCACAGAGACGATGACCTGATGTAAATCTTAATTCTTTTTTAGATAGTTCCTTTAAATTAAGTGGTGTTGCCATTTTACTCCCTCACTCCAATGTATTCTTTTAAAATTTTTATTTTTCCTGTTTTTGCAATCTTCTTTAACTCTTCAATTACCTCTGAAGCATGCTCTGGCATATAGTCTCTTCCACCAAGACCGTATATTCTGTTTATAAGTAAGGGCTTTTCAGAATAATTACATAAACTGGCTGCAATATCAAGATAAAGAGGTCCAAAAGAACCACCGAAAGCATCTGCTCTGTCAAGAACACATACTGCTTTTAAATGTTTAAGGGCTTTACCTACTTCTTCATATGGGAAGGGTCTAAAAAGTCTTGGTTTAAGAAGTCCAACCTTTATACCTCTATCTCTGTATTCATCTATTACATCTTTGGTGGTTCCTGCTGCGGAATTTAAAATAACAATTCCTATCTCCGCATCATCAAGCCTGTATGTTTCAAAAAGTCCATATTTTCTACCTGATATCTTTTCAAACTCCTTTGCAACTTTAAGTACAACTTTTGGAACATTTTTATAAACCTCTGAATGAGCTTTTCTTACCTCATGATATAAATCAGTAAGAATAAGCGGTCCGTAGCTTTTTGGATTATCAATATCTAAGAGAGGATAAAGAGGTTTATATTCTCCAACAAATTTTTTAACAGTTTCATCATCAAGATATTCAATTCTTTCTATTGAATGGCTTATTATAAAACCGTCATAACAAACCATTACTGGAAGTCTTATATCCATATCTTCAGCAATTCTGAATGCCTGAATTGTGTTATCATAGGCTTCTTGGGCATTTTCACTCCAAAGCTGAATCCATCCACTATCTCTTGCTCCCATTGCATCAGAATGATCACAGTGAATATTTATCGGTGCAGAAAGTGCCCTATTTACAACAGGCATAACAATTGGAAGCCTTAACCCAGAGGCAATAAAAAGAATCTCCCACATGAGTGCCAATCCTTGAGAAGATGTAGCTGTTGCAACTCTTCCACCTGCTGCAGCAGCTCCAACGCATGCACTCATAGCAGAATGTTCACTTTCAACAAGAATAAGCTCTGTTTTCACTTTTCCATCAGATACAAATGCAGCAAATCTCTGCATAAGCTCAGTCTGCGGTGTTATTGGATAGGCTGCGCATACATCAGGTTCTATCTGACGAAAGGCATTCGCAACTGCTTCATTTCCTGTAACTGCAACCACCTTTGTCATTATTTCACCTCCTCTTCCATTACAATTGCCTTATTACCTTTTTTACCAGGACACTCAAGAGCGCAGATTCCACATCCTTTGCAATAATCAAAATCAAAATCCTCTCTCTTTCCATCTTTAACCTTTACTGCATTATCAGGGCAATAAAGCCAGCAAAGAAGACATTGAATACAATTTTCCTCTATCCATCTTGGCTTAAAAGCTCTCCATGAACCTGTTTTAAATTTTAGAGCACTCCCTGGCTCAAGTATTACCATTCCTGGTGGTATTTTTTTCCATCCTATCATCCTTCTTTCACCTCCTCGTAACCTCTCTTTACTGCAAGAAGGTTACCATCAATTATTTTCTGTGAAAATTTTTTGCCGAAGCTCTTTTTCACATCCTCAAGCAGTGTTTCAAGATTAACCAAACCTGTTACTTTATTCAAAGCTCCTACCATGGGTGAGTTAGGCATAGGTCTACCAAAACAGTCAATAGCAATTTTTGTCGCATCAAGCACATAAAGTTTCTGTGTTGGTTTTAAATTAAGTTTTTTTCTTAATTCAGCAGCCTCTTTAGAAGAATTGATTATAAATTTAGCATCATCCTTTGCACCTTCTGTAACATCAATGCTTTCTATAAGAGTTGGATCAACAACAACTACTACATCTGGATTAGAGACAGGACAGTGCATTCTTAATTCTTTAGAACTTACTCTGTTGTATGCCCTAAGGGGTGCACCTGCTCTTTCAGGCCCATATTCAGGGAAAGCCTGAACATATCTACCACCACTCAGGCAGGCATCTGCAAAAACTTTTGCAGCAGTTACAGTTCCCTGCCCTCCCCTTCCATGCCATCTTATTTCTACCTTTTCCATAAAACACCTCTCAAAAAAGAGTTTTGCTTATTTTAACAAAAAAAAAAGAATTTTATCACGATGTATGGTTATTTGATTTTGTCATGTATTTATAAGACAAATAAATTATAATCAAAATAATAGCAACCACAATTAAAAAACCAACGATATATTCCATATACAACATACCTTTTTGCACACTTTCTAAAAATTTACCTCCGAGATATCCTGCGGTAATCATGATGGAAAGAACAACTGCTGAACCAAATGAATCAATCACTAAAAATTTTGTCATTGAAACCTTAGTAATTCCAGAAAGTAAAAAAACCTGAGTTCTAAAACCAATTAAAAGTCTTCCAAGTAACATTATAAGTGTGCTATGTCTTCTAAATTTCTTTTCAATTATCAAAAATTTGGCAGGAGATAAAATTTTTTCAAATCTCTGATTAGTCACTATTTTTCTGCCAAATTTTCTTCCCGCCCAATAAAGCATAAAATCAGATAAAATAAGACCTGCATAGGAAATTAAAATTGCTGGAACAGGTTTGATAATACCAACTGATATTAATACTCCACAGGCAATGAGAATTAAGTCTTCAGGGAAGAAAGGAACACCAAGTCCACCAAGAATTAATAAAAAAAATAAGCCAGGATAAGAAAATTGCTCTATAATTGAGTAAGAATTCATTCTTATATAAAAAAACGGAGAGGCAGGGATTCGAACCCTGGGTGGAGCTTTTGACCCCACAACCGCTTAGCAGGCGGCTGCCTTCGACCGACTCGGCCACCTCTCCAAACTTTTTTAATAATAGCATTCTTTAGCTTATTCTTGCAAGATAACCATTCTTTAGCTGCTCTAATATTCTGTTAAGCTTTTCACTGTTCTTTTCCATTTCTCCTAATAATTTTTTCACTTTTTCATGATCACCTGAATTATGAGCAATTACTATATCTCTACCAATTGTATGACACGATCTGTGAACATCTTCAAACTCTGTAAATCCTGGTAAATCTTTAAATTTCTGCCCTTCCTCTCCATAATACCACTTACCCACTCCGCAAGAATGATAATCTGCAAGTCTCTCAGGATCAAGCTTGTCTATACCTCTTATATGAGCAAATATTCTCACCATTAACCGTTCATGATCTCCTTTGAATATGTCAAAAAGCATCTCCTGTGTTTTCTTTGTCTTTACAATAGAGGCAGTGTGTCTCAAATCAGATGAAATATGGAGAATATCATAAGAATCCTTTACAATCAGCCCAGCAAGTTTTTCAATCTCAGAAGCTATCTTTGCACTTTCTTCAATATTTCTTGTAACTTCCTCACTGGCAGCAGACTGTTCTTCTACTGCTGTAGCAATTTGAGTTATCTGATCTTTGACTTTTATCACCGATGATACAATTTCTCCTAATGCTTTGCCAATTCTGTTAACAGACTCAGTAACTTCTTTAACCTCTTTAAGTTCTCTATTCATTGACTGAGCAGTTTCATTGGTTTCTTTTTGAATCACTCCTATCTTGTTTGCTATTTCTTCTGTTGCCTTAATTGTTCTCTCTGCAAGTTTTCTTACCTCATCAGCAACAACTGCAAAGCCTCTACCCTGTTCTCCTGCCCTTGCTGCCTCAATAGCTGCATTCAATGCAAGAAGATTTGTCTGATCTGCTATGTCTTTTATAACTGTAACAATCTCTCCAATCTCAGAGGCGCTCCTGTTTAATTTATCTATCATCTGACCAAGCTCATTTGTTGTTTCATAAACAAGATTAACCTTTTGGACAGCCATCTGAGCATTATCCTGTCCTTTTTTCGCTATATCCATTGCTTCAGTTGCTGTTTCAGATGCTTTTGATGCATTGTTTGCAATATCTGTAATTGTTTGAGTCATCTCTTCAGCAGCGGTTGCTATCTGATTTGCCTGTTGAGACTGTCTTTTAGCTCCTTCAATTGTATCATCTATTACCTTATTACATTTATCCACTGTAGCAGCAAGTCTTTGTGAATATTCAAGTGATTTATCTGTGAGATTAATAAAAGTCTGTAAAACCTTGTCTATACTTTTTGCAAGCCTTCCAATTACATCAACTCTGTCTTTAAAACCCACACTTACAGTTAGGTCTCCTTCTGATATTCTATGAAGAGTCCTGTCAAGAATATTAAGAGGTTTATGCGTAACCATATAAGTTATATATACAATAGCTGATGCAGAAACTATCCCCAATAATCCTAAAACAGCAAAAACTAACTGCAATGTTTTTACTTCTTTCATTATCTCCTGAGGAACTTCTTTTGCACCATAATGAATTGATGCATCATAGGCAATCTTGTATGCACCATATCCGGTAACAAACACAGTTGCAATAACACCGAAAGCAATTGCAATGGCAAGAGGAATTATCATTTTCCAGCGAAGCTTTACTTTTTTGTCTAATTCTTTTAAAAACCCCATATTCCCCTCCTCATACTTTAAATCTAAATGTTATTACATCTCCATCTTTTACTTCATATTCTTTTCCTTCAAGTCTGAAAACACCTTTCTGTCTGGCAAGATTAATGTCACCGTTAACTGAAATAAAATCCTCATAAGATAAAACTTCTGCTCTTATAAAACCCCTTTGAATATCTGAATGGATTTTGCCTGCTGCTTGCGCAGCCTTTGTGCCTTTTTTAATGCTCCATGCTCTCACTTCCTGAGGTCCTGCTGTGAAAAAGGATATATAATTTAAAACTTCATAGGCTTTTCTGATTATCTTTTTACTAACAGGTTCATCTATGCCCATAGCATTAAGAAAATTAGAAATTTCTTCTTGAGGAAGTTGTATAATTTCATTCTCTAAGGAGCCGCATATTGTTAAAAAACCTGTATCCCTGAATTTCCCCTCATTAAATGAATTTTCATCTGCATTTATAACAGCGAAAGCAGGCTTAAGACTTAAAAAATTTAAATGTTTTGTCTCTTTCATCTGTTCTTCTGTTAGGACAATTTTTCTTAAAGGTTGACTATTTTCTAAGTGCTCTCTCAAAAATTCTAAAACTTCCATTTCTTTATCATTTATCTTCTGTCCCTTTTTTTTCTGTTCAACCATTCTTTCAATTCGTTTAATGACAAGATCTAAATCAATCATAATAAACTCGTATTCAAGTTCATTAAAGTCTCTTTGAGGATCAACCATATTAAATTGATAAGGAACAGATAAATCTTCAAAGCCACGTAAAATATATATCAGAGCATCAGCATCCATTATTTCTCTTATAACCTTTGCATTATGTGAAGGATTGTCTTTTATTAATCCTGCTGTATCAAAACATTCAACCTGAGCAAATGTTGTCTTTTGGGGCTTTACAATTTCACTTATTTTTCTTAATCTCGGATCATCAACCTGAAGAACTCCTCTATGAACTACATCAGCAGGAGTGGGATATGAAGAAGTTTCAATTTTCTGAGAGGTTATTGCATTGAAAATAGTTGTCTTACCTGAATTAAAAAACCCTGTTAGAGCAATCTTCATACTTTTCCTTCCATAAAATTTTTAATAACCACAATAGCCTGATGAATTCTTTGAAGTTTAATATTTCTTTTTCTTATAAGTAAAGGTTCATTAAATGGAAAAGGCTCTGTTCTTATCTGTCTTTGTTTTTTTATCAATACATCATGAAGCTCTTTAAGGTCTCTTTCTGGAAATTTTTTTAAAAATAAAGGATTTACTGTAATAAATCCTTCTGCGATGTCAGAAGCGATAGCTAAAAGTGACTTAGTTCTGCCCTCCACTGTTTTTCCCTTTTTTATTTAGCAGTATAGAAACCCATATCCCAAGCTCATAAAGTATAATCATCGGAACTGCCATGAGCGTCTGATTGAAAGCATCTGGTGTAGGTGTTATAATTGCTGCAACTACAAAAGCAAGAACTATAGCAAGTCTTCTATATTTTTTCAATGTTTGAGGAGTTATAAGCCCCATCCTTGTTGTAATTACGATTAAAATTGGCAATTCAAAAACTAATCCAAAGGCAAGAAGAAATTTTAATAAAAAATCTATGTAAAGCCCAACGGAAAGCATCGGCATTAAAAAATCTCCAACTTTATAATTAAGTAAAAATCCCATTGCGAAAGGAAGCACTATAAAATAACAAAAAGCAACGCCAGTTAAAAAAAGACCTGTGGCAGTTAAAACAAATGGTAATACATATTTTTTTTCATGAGCGTAAAGTCCTGGAGAAACAAATCGCCAGAGTTGATAAAAAATTATAGGAATTGTAAGAATAAATCCTGTTACAAGAGCAATCTTCATATTCATCCAGAATGCCTCGGCAGGACCTAAAAAGACAAGCTTTGTATTTTGAAGCTTCTGGTCAGGAACAAAAACCATTCCTTCTTTTAGTGAAAATTGAGGGGTATAATTAAGAGGAAAAAGCAAAAGTTTAAAAATATATTCAGAGTAGCTAAATGTAAATATAAAAGCTATTATTAGGGCTATAAGACAGACTAAGATTCTCTTTCTTAGTTCTGAAAGATGTTCTATTAAAGACATCTTCTGTTCTTCCATCCATTATTACTCCTTTTTTTCAATCTCTTTTCTGGCAATGTTCTCAATGTGTTTATCTATTCTTAAATCTTCAAGAGAAGGTATATCCTTGAAAAGTTCATTTTTGAGTTGAAGCGGGTCTTTTATATCCTTTTTAGCTTCCTCTACAGTTTCTTTAACTTCGTTTATTTCTTTTTCCATCTCAGATTTTGCTCCCTGAAAAGCCTTTTTGATTTCATTCAGGGTTTTACCAAGTGTATAACCAAGTTCAGGTAATCTTTTTGGACCGAACACTAAGAGAGCAACAATAAATATTACAATAAGTTCTTGAAAGCCTAAATCAAACATGAAATCATTATAACATTAATCAATATCTTTTACAATTCTTTTTAAAGTATGCTTTTCACCTGGTAATACCAGACTAATACCGAACATAAATCTCACATCAGGAGTTCTGTTTTTTATATCAAAGCCTGTACTGACAGTGGTATAAGAGAAATTTGTCACTCTCACTCTATAGCCAAGTCTCCATTCTAAAAGGTCTATTTTATTTTTATCAATTGCTTTTCTTCCTATTATTTCAAAAAGAATAGAGGAGTTATAACTTACTTTAAGTTCTGAACCAATATTAAGATTCCATGTTTCTTTTAATCCTTCTTTTTCTGGTTTAAAATAGATTAAATTTCCATGGGCTTTTACAGGTCCTAACTTCTTTGTCACAATTAATCCTCCGCCACGTCCGCCTTCTGTGGAAAAATCTTCATTGCCGAAATCTCCTGAAACATAAAGCATGTATGCAAAAGCAGGTAAATATGTTGTTTCATCAATTACTCTATGTTTAAAACCAAAATTAATATCTTCTGCACCATTTCCATTGATAGAATCATGATAAGAAATATTGTATGGAAGGTTAGCTATAACTTCAACCTTATCAGTCAATCCATAGGAAAGATTCAAATTCGTTCTTTTTATATCTGGGTCATTTGTAAGTTCAAAATTAAAATCAATTGCCACTTGATTTTGCTTTGGGGATTCTGCAGAAAAAGTAGAAATTACTGAGAATGGAGCGGTTGGTGAAAATCCTTTTCTATCAAATGCGTAAACATTAGAACTAAAAGCTAAAATAAAAATTAAAAAAAATATTAATTTTTTCATTAAAAAAAGGATATCAAAAAAATCAAAATCTGTCAAATTTATTATAGATTTTGTTAAAATGTTGTCTATGGATATTCATCAACTTAAAATTTTCATTTCTGTATTTAAAAATAAAAGTTTTTCAAAGGCTGCCAAAGAATTGTTTTTAACACAACCCACAATAAGTGAACATATAAAAACCCTTGAAGAAGAATTAGACTGTAAATTGTTTGATAGATTTGGTAAAGTTATCATACCTACAACAGAAGCAGAAATACTTTATGAAAATGCACAGGGAGTTGTAGAAAAGGTTGAGAATCTAAAAGAAGTTTTACAAAAAATAAAATCTACACCATCGGGAAATCTATACATTGCAGCAAGCAGTATTCCCGGAACATATATTTTGCCCAAATTGATGTCATCTTTTAAAAACATTTATCCTCAGATCTCAATTCAAATAGATATCTCAGATTCAAAATCAGTTATAGAAAGTTTGCTTTCAGGACAAATTTTGTTAGGTATTGTAGGAACAAAACTTCGTAAATCAAAAATTGATTATTTTCCCTTTATGGATGATGAACTTGTAATTGTCAGCCCTAATCTTATAAAAGAATCCTTTATAGAACCTGAGGAAATACTGAAATATCCTTTTATAACGAGGGAAGAAGGTTCAGGAACAAGAAAAGAAATGGAAAAATGGCTTGGAGAGATGGGAATAGATATAGAGAAACTAAATATAGTCTGCACATTAAGCAGCACAGATGCTGTAAAAGAGGCAATAAAAAATGGTTTGGGAATTTCCATCCTTTCAATCCATTCAATTAAAGATGAATTGGAATACAAAAAACTAAAAATAGTAAAAATAAAAAACTACAAAATGAATAGAATTTTCTATATAGCTACTCATACAACACGGAGTTTACCGTATATATACAAACTTTTCTATGAATTTCTAAAAGAAAATGCATTTAGTTTATGATAGCATCAAGTCCTTCAGGTGAAAACCCCACTATTCGCTTACCATTAAAAGAAATAAAAGAAGGCGTTCCATTTACATTAATCTTTTTCATCAAAGCAATTGAATCTTGTATTTTTTTAGTTCCATCATTGCATAGCTGCCCTACCCATTTTGAATTCAAGTAGTCATCATATTTCATTCCTGCGCAGACTGCTCTTATAGCCTTGTCTTTTGCATGAGGATGAAGAGTTTCAAGAGGTAAAAATATAACCTTTATCTCAACCTTTTTTAAATCCGCCCACTGTTTCACTTCTTGTTTTGCCTTTTCACAGAATGGACAATCTGGATCAGTAATCATATAGATATACTTATTAGCACCTTCTGGTTTATAAGAAAAAACAACTACTTTATCAATCTCTGTTTGAAAATTCTTGAAAGCCTTTTCCTGTATTCTTTCCAATGTTGCTTTGCTTAAAAATATACCATTTTTATAGATATCTCCGAATATAAAAGTCTTTCCATCGGGATATGCATAAAAAATATTGAATACACCATTTCTTTGAATTACAATCTGACAGAGATTCGTTCCTTTAATTTCATTTTTTTCAACTATGCTATCAAAATCAATTTTTAAAGTTTCTTTTAGTTCCTTTTCCTTTATATTTGTGCATGGATTGGTAGTTAAATTACAAGATAACAAACTGATAATTAAAAATATCCCTAAAAAGCTTGTCCTTTTCATTTCTCCTCCAGTTTATTTTCAGAGACTGTTTAAAAACTTGCAATTTACTTAAAATCAATAAACTACAAGTCCTATTCATTTAACTGTCATCCTTGATTTCTGTTATTCCTCGATCGGAATGACCGTTAGTAATTGAACAGCCTCATTTTCAATTAGTTTAAAAATAAATGTTTCAAAAAAATCAAGAAAATAATTTGTAAAGACACTTCTACATAATTAAAAATCTGTTAAAATTAATAAATGGATATAATTAAAAAAGTAAAAAAAACAATTGAAAAATATAACATGCTTTCAGTTGGAGACCATGTTCTTGTGGGTTTATCAGGCGGACCTGATTCTGTCTGTCTTCTTCAGATTTTAAACATACTTAAATCTTCATACAAGCTAAAAATCTCAGCAGCATATATAGACCACGAATTAAGACCTGATGATGTTCCAAAAGAAATTGAATTTTGTAAAAAATTATGCGAATCTCTTAATATCCCTTTTTATGTTCAATCAATAAATGTAAAAGATTTTGCAAAAAAAGAAAAAATAAGCATTCAAGAAGCAGCAAGGATTCTAAGATATGCAGCATTAGACCAGATAAGCATTAACATTAATGCTCACAAAATTGCAGTTGCCCATAATGCTGATGATCAAGCTGAAACGGTTATAATGAGACTTCTCAGAGGTGCTGGACCTGCTGGATTAAGCGGAATTCCTCCTGTAAGAAAAAAAATAATAAGACCCCTTATTGAAATTGAAAGAACAGAAATAGAAAGATTCCTCTCAGAAAAAAATATTTCTTATATCATTGATCCATCAAACGAGAGCATGAAATACTTAAGAAATAAAATTCGAAAAACATTAATGCCTGTTATAAAAACTGTGTCTCCAAAGGCTACAAAAATTATTTCAAAGACTGCTGATATCATAAGAGAAGAAAATGATTATATAAATGTAGCAGTAACAAAGGCTTTAATGCGACTTATGAGTAGAAAAACTGATAAAACAGTTGAACTTTTCTGTAATCCAATGGAAGTATTGAATATTGTCATTTTGAGAAGAGCTTTGAGATTCGCAATTGACAGCGTTAAAGGCTTAAAGGGTTTAACTTTTGACCATATAGAAGACATTATAAACCTTATAAAAACTGGTAAAACAGGTGATAGAGTATATCTTCCAAAAGGCATCAGAGCTATAAAAGGATATTCAACTTTAATAATAACATCAGAACCTCCCAAAAAACTCTCCACATATGAAATAACAGAACCGCAGGATATTTATCTTAAAGAATCTTCCATTGTTTTAAACCTGAAAGAAATAAAAAAGGAAGAACTTCAAAATTTTGGCGATGGTAAAAATGTAATTTACATTGATATGGATAAAATTAAATTTCCTTTGATTGTAAGAGCAAGAAAATCAGGAGATTACTTTTATCCTTTCGGTTTTGGTAAAAAGAAAAAGCTTCAGGATTTCTTTGTTGATGAAAAAATTCCAAGAGATGAAAGAGATACTGTGCCAATAATTGAAAGTGACGGAAATATTGTTTGCATAGCAGGTTACAGACTTGACGACAGATTTAAAATTGATGATAATACAAAGAGATGTTTACAAATAAAAATTATTCCAAAGTTATAATTAAAATTTTATTTATAATCTCGTTTATTTTATTTTCATTCAATCAATCTAATTGTGAAGAAAATTTTTCCACATTAATTAAAAGTAAAGTTGATACAATCTATCAAAAGTTTTCAGATTCTTTAATATCCTTTCAAGAAGGAATAGCTGTTGCAATAGATAAAAATTATGCCATACTTCCAGCAAAAATTGTTGAAAAAGTCCCAAATATCTCAATAGTTGCCATAGATTCAAAGTTAAATCTTGCAGTAGTAAAACTCAATAAAGAGTTTAAGCCTGTGGTTTTTGAACTTTCCCAAACAAAAGATGAACTATTTTTTCTTTTAACAATTTTTGAAGAACCTTCTGTACTGATAGTCAAAGGAAAATTCAAAGACAATAAAATAGAGATTCAAGGCAAACAAATTGCAGGTTCGCTTCTACTTTCTCTTGATTTAACACCGCTGGGAATTGTCACAGAAAGTAGCAGTATTTCAGAAGTATTATTGATCAAACCATTTTATTCAGAAATTAACAAATTGATAAAAAGAAAACCTGGGTGGTTGGGACTTCAGGGACAAACAATTACTGCTGAACTTGGGAAAATAATGTCTGTTTCTGAAGGAGTTGTAATTACAAATATATATGAAGGAGGACCGGCAGATAAAGCTAAGTTAAGAAGAGGAGATGTAATAGTTGCAGCAGATAGTTTCAAAATTACAGAATTGAAAGATCTGCAAAATATTCTCTCAACAAAATTTGCAGGAGAAACTATAAACTTAGAAATAATGAAGGATGGAATAAAAAAAGACTACTCAATAATTCTTGAAGAACCCCCAGAAAATTTTTTACAAACAAAAGCATCTCCCACATTGTCTATAAAAGGCGTTGAGATTACAGAAATTCCTGAAAATTTAAAAAAGAGCCTGAAAAAATCTATAAAAGGGGTATTTGTTAAAAAAATCAGTGAGGATAGTCCAGCATTAGGAATATTAAAAGATGAAGATATAATTATTGAAATCAATAAAAAATCTATAAATAGTTATAAAGAGTTCAATGAAATTCTTCAACAGTCAGGAAATAATGATCTGCTCATTCTTGTTTACAGACAGGACAATTTTCAATATGTAATAATACCCGGGCAAAAATCTCGTTAGAAAGAATCATCCCTTTATCAGTCAGCCTAACTTTATTACCGGACAGAGTGAGTAATTTTTCTTTTTCAAAATTTTTTAAAAAATTAAGTAGGCAGGCTTTTTTTAAAATAATTCCCTCTTTCATCCTCAAACCAAGAAAAATATTTTCTTTTAATCCTTCAACTTTGTCAACAGAATAGTCATATATCCATGCAAAATTACCATTCAATAAAGTCTCTGCATAAGAAAATAAATCTGAAGGATTGTGGAATCTTTTATTATCAATAAATGAATGCGATGAAGGACCTATACCAAGATATGACTTTCTTAGCCAATATGAAATGTTATGACTGCATTGAAATCCTTTTTGGGCAAAATTTGATATTTCATATTTTTTGAATCCTTTATCTTTAAGAAAATCATTTGCAAACTCATACATGTATGTTACATCATCTTCTGAAGGAAGGGAAAATTTTTTAGAACTAAATTCCTTTGCAAGTTTTGTATTATGTTCAATTGATAGCTCATACAGCGAAATATGTCGGATATCCATGTTTACTGCTTTATTCAAAGTTTCCTCCCAGCTTCTTAGTGTCTGACAGGGAATTCCATAAATTAAATCAATTGAAATATTTTTGAATCCTTTATTTAGACTTAGTTTAACTGTATTAATCGCATCTTCTGAGTTATGAATCCTTCCTAAAAATAAAAGTTCTTTATCATTAAATGACTGCACTCCAATGCTTAATCTATTAATTCCAAAATCTCTCATTAAATCAAGCTTTTGCATATCAACGGTTTTAGGATTTATCTCAATTGAAAACTCTATATTATGAGTTGTTTTAAAATTTTTTCTTAAATTTAAAAGAAGCTTTTCTAAATTGTGAATATCTAAACAAGAAGGGGTGCCTCCACCTATATATATTGTTTTAAGAAGATGTGGAATCTCTCTCATAATCTCTATTTCTTTTAATATTGCCTTAATATAAAGCTTCTCTAAATCCCTATTATATGGCAATGAATAGAAACTACAATATTTGCACTTTCTGATACAGAAAGGCACATGAACATAAAGATATGAAAAAAACATAGCCATACTTTATAATAACCTACATGGGATTTATTGAAAAATTTTTAATGCCTTATCTTGATTGGATTCAGATTGAAGTCTCGGGACTCTGTAATGCCTCCTGCTTTTACTGCCCGCATACAACACATAAAAAAGCATGGAAAGGAAAAAATTTAAGCTTTTTTGAATTTTCTTCCATTATACCCTATCTTAAAAAAGTCAAACTTGTTTATCTTCAAGGATGGGGTGAACCTTTCTGTAATCCAGATTTTTTTAAATTTGTAGATGTTGCTAAAAAATCTGGATGTAAAGTGGGAACAACCACAAATGGGATGCTAATAGAACAATCTCATATAGAAAAAATCATTGATACCCAAATGGATATAATTGCTTTTTCACTTACAGGAATAAAGAAAAATGATATATTGCGGGCAGGAACAAAAATTGATAAAGTTTTTAAAGTAATTGAAAAATTAAATGAAGCGAAAAGAAAAAAAGGAGTCTTCAATCCGAAAATTCACATTGCATACATGCTCCTTAAATCAAATCTGGATGAATTAAAAGAAATCCCAGAAATTTTCAGTAAAATAGGAATACAACATGTAATAATAAGCATACTTGACTTTATCCCGCATAAATCAATTGAACATGAATCTCTTATTCCGAAAACAGAAGAAGAATTCAATAACTTAAAAAATATAGCTCTCAATGTTATAAATGAAGGGGAAAAACTTAATTTACCAATATCCTTTAATCTCTCTCATCCATTTAAGAAAGGGGAAATATGTTCTGAAAATCCTAAACGAGCAATTTTTATAAACTCCCTTGGATATGTTTCTCCCTGTGTATTTACGGGAATTCCAGCAGAAGGAGTTAAAAATCTGTATTTTGGCAACATAATTGAAAAACCTCTACCATTAATTTTAAAAAATCGCAATTTTAAAGAATTCAGAAAAAACTTTCTTTCAGACAATTCTTCTTTACCTTGCATTAATTGTCCAAAAATTAGAATAGTAGAACTATAAAAAAAATCAGGGGAGGTTCGAATCCTCCCCTGAATTAAAAAACTTATTCAGTAGATTTTTGAGCAAGATATTTGATGAACGAAGATGTAGTTGAACCACTTCTTCCTACAAGTGTTCTTAATACAGAACCCCAGAATGCCACAGACTCTGATATTCTCGGATTCTCTGCAAGTTTGTAGACCTTTGGTGAATCCTTGAGAGCAAATACTACACCCAATCCACCAAGATCTGTCTCTCCATAAAGCTTAAAGCCCTTTGCCTTTGCCTCTTTTATCAATGCATCTCTGTCTCCATATTTAATTGCTCCTGTTGGACAGGTCTTTGCACAGGCGGGAGTGAGTCCTGCTTTTACTCTGTCTATGCAAAGATGACATTTTGCTATCTTACCCTTTCCACCGTCATCATATCTTGGTACATCAAAGGGGCAGGCAGACTTACAGGCATGACAGGCTATGCATTTGTTTTTGTCATAATAAACAATTCCTGTTTCCTTATCTTTCATCAATGCTCCAACAGGACATATCTGAACACAAGCAGGCTCTCCACAATGCATGCAGCGTTGACTTACAAAAAGCCAGCGAAATCCCTTAGGGTCCTTATGCTCTATAAATCTGATTTTGTTGTATGTATTTCCATCCAGGTCAGGTGGATTTTCATAAGTTCCGTAATTTTTTGTCTTACTTGCAGGAAGCTGATTCCATTCTTTGCATGCAACCTGACAGGCTCTACATCCTATGCATATATCTGGTGTTATTAATAATCCTTTACGTGCCATGTTTCACCTCCTATGCCTTCTCTATGTTTACCATGAATGCCTTTGTTTCAGGTATCATGGTATTTGCATCACCAATTGTCGGGGTAAGCAGATTTGCACTATCTCCACCTGAACCATCTTTCGGGAATCTCCAGCCATAATGCCATGGCAGTCCTACCATGTGTATGGTTTGTCCCATTACTTTAAATGGTTGCAATCTGTCTGTAACTATAGCTATAGCCCAGAGTTTTCCTCTTGCAGAAGATACAATTACTTTGTCTCCGCTCTTTATTCCCTTTTCCTTTGCAAGTACAGGGTCTATTTCTGCAAATATCTGGGGTTGAAGTTCAAGCAACCACTCCTGATGTCTTGTCATTGCACCAGTCTGCCAGTGTTCTGTTACTCTGTATGTAGTACCTACATAAGGATATCTTGTATCACAATATACAAAGGTATCTGCATCTGTACCAAATATCTTAACTGTCGGATTAATTCTTGTTTTCTTGTAAAGTGGATTTTCCTGGAAAGGACATTCCAGCGGCTCATAATGTGTTGGGAATGGACCATCTGCAAGTCCTGGTCCAAATATGGCTCCAACTCCAAGAGGTTTCATAATGAATGGAAGTTTTCCACCTTCCATTGCAAGTGGTGGAGCCGGTCCGTCAGGCACATCTCCTACCCACTTCTTGTTTGTTGCATCCCACTTAAGTATTGCTCTCTTTGGATCCCATGGATTGCCCTGTGGGTCACAGCTTGCACGGTTGTAAATTATTCTTCTATTTACGGGCCAGCACCATGCCCAGTTTGGATAAAGCCCAAGCCCTGTTGGGTCTTCCTTACCTCTTCTTGCCATCATATTGCCAGCATCTGTATAACTGCCTGAATATATCCAGCAACCACAGGCTGTACTTCCGTCATCCCTAAGTAAAATAAAGCTCGGCACCTGCTGACCTTTCTTGTATGATTTTTTGTCAATTGGATGTTCCTGTATATCTGTTGTAAAGTATCCATTTATTGCTTTTGCTACTTTGTGAACATCAATATGTTTAACCTTACCATCTTGGTCTTTTTCTCCATAATCCCACGTAAGATGTATAATTGGCTCAGGAAAGGCTCCTTTTTCTTTTTGATAGAGTTTCTTTACTCTCCAATAAAGCTCATTCATTATCTCTTCATCGGATTTGCATTTTCCAATAGGTTTTACAGCTTGATATAACCACTGTCCTAATCTGCTTGAGTTTGTTCTGCTACCTTCTTTTTCCAGTGATGAAGCAGCTGGAAGCATGAATACTTCTGTTTTTATCTTCTTGGGATCCATTCCTGGACCTTTCCAGAAAGAAGAAGTTTCTGTGTCCCAGAGATTCACGCATACAAGCCATTCAAGCTTTGCAAGTGCTTTTCTCACCTTCCCTGCATTTGAGGAACCACAAGCTGGGTTCTGTCCCCAGGCAAAGAAGCCTTTTATATTTCCTTTATACATTTCATCAAAAAGCACTAACCATGAGCAGTTTTGTGTATCATCTCTCTTTGGAAGATAACTGTAACAGAAATCATTCTCCTTTGTAGCTTTATCTCCATAAAGCTCTTTAAGGTAACTGATTACATATTTTGGCCTATTAGCCCACCAGTTAACACTCTTTGGCTCTTTTGTCTTAGGGGTATATTTTTCAATATAAGTCTTTAAATCAACATCACTTGCTACAGGTGCAGGATTATAACCAGGCCATAGATGGAAAAGCAAAGCATGGTCAGTTGAACCCTGAACATTTGGTTCACCTCTCTGAGCATTGATTCCACCACCAGCCATTCCCATATTGCCGAGTAAGAGTTGAACAATTGAAAATGCTCTTATATTCTGTGTTCCTACAGTATGCTGGGTCCAGCCCATTGCATAAGAGACTGTGCATGTTCTGTCAGGTTTTCCTGTAGAACCAATAATTTTGTATGCTTCTTCAATTTTATCTTTTGGTGCTCCTGTGATATTAGAAACTGTATCTATTGTATATCTTGAGTATTGTTTCTTTAAAAGCTGAAATACACAGTTTGGATTCTGAAGCGTTGGATCCTTCTTTGGTATACCATTTTCATCAAGCTGATATTTCCATGTGGATTTGTCATAAGTTCTCTTCTTCTCATCATAGCCAGAGAATAATCCATCAAGGTCTTCAGCTGTTTTAAAGTTTGGATCAACAAGGAATGACGCATCCGTATAATTTAATACATAATCTTTAAAGTAAAGGTTATTGTCAATTATGTATTTTATTAAACCACCAAGAAATACAATATCTGTTCCTGGACGAATCGGAACATAGAGGTCTGCTTTTGATGCTGTTTGTGTAAAACGAGGATCAACTACAACAAGTTTAGCACCTCTTTGTTCTTTGGCTTTCATTATCCATTTCATTGACATGGGATGGTTTGATGCTGTATTACCACCCATGTTTAAAATTACATCTGCATTTCTGAAATCAATCCAGTGATTTGTCATTGCTCCTCTACCAAACGACTCTGCCAGAGCCGCTACAGTAGGAGAGTGTCATATACGAGCCTGATGCTCAATATAAACAAGTCCCCATGAACGCATTAATTTTTGTAATAAATAGCATTCTTCATTTTCAAGGGCAGCAGAGCCAACATGCGCGATAGCATCTACTCTGTTTACAACCTGCCCTTTAGCATTTTTGGTAATAAAATACTTATCTCTTGTTTTCTTGACCAGTCTTGCAATTTTGTTTAATGCTTCCTCCCATGAAATCTTCTTCCATTCTGTCGCACCTGGTGCACGATACATCGGTTCAGTAATTCTGTTAGGATTGTTTACGAGTTGATAAACTGCAGCTCCTTTTGGACAAAGAGAGCCTTCATTAAGAGGACTATCAGGATCGCCTTCTGCATTAATCACCTTTCCTTCTTTGGAATAAACGATAATACTACATCCATATCCACAGTAAGGACAGATATGCGTTGTCTCCTTAGCACCCTTTATTCTCAGCTCAGCAGCATAAGCCTTTGCAGGCTCAAGATTAAGTCCCAGCGAGCTAAGAAGAAGAGCACCTGTGGAGATTTTCAAAAAACTTCGTCTTGTAAGCTCCATATAACCTCCTCCTTGTTTAATTTTTTAAATAAAAAAGGATGCCTTGAAGTTACACACCTCAAAAGCATCCCCTGTCTCCCGATTAAACTTCTCAGGGGGCTGTATGGAAGATTTAATCGGTTCATCTATTTTATAGATTATCAATTCTCATGCCATAGAATTTTTTAATATTATTCAATTAATTAGCAATATAAATGGGTGCAACTTTTTTTGCTTAATCTGAAATATAGAAAAAATTTTTTCAGGGGGTTGTTTTTTTGTGTAGTCTTTTGTTGAGTGCCTGTCTTGTTATACCAAGCATGGAAGCTGCTATACCCTGATTTCCTTTTGATCTTCTTAAAGCTTCGGTAACAAGTATTTCTTCCATCTCTTTTAAGGTTGGAAGCCTTTCTGGAAACCTCATCTGAATATAAAACTTTACTATCTCACTTTTAAGTTCCTTATCAATTGTATTGCTTATATCTATCATATCTTTAAAAATCTCCAAGGATAAAAAATTAGATTTACATCTTGCTACCGCATCATAAACTATCATTTTTAATTCTCTTATGTTGCCAGGAAAAGGATAATTCATCAAAAGTATTATCAATTCTTCAGGATATTTAGGAGGTTTTTTTGAAAGAGAAAAAGCAGCCTCTTCAATAAAATGTTCAATTAAAACAGGAATATCGTCCTTTCTTTCCCTTAAAGGTGGTAAATGAACATGATGAGCTTTAAGTCTATAAAATAAATCTTTTCTAAATTTTCCACTATTAACCATTTCCTGTATATCCTGATTGGTTGCAACGATTAGTCTTGCATCAGTATTTTTGGGAAGGTCAGACCCCAAAGGATAATAGACCTTTTCCTGAATAACCCTTAAAAGCTTAAGCTGAGAAGCTTCTGATAAATCTCCAATCTCATCAAGAAACAGGGTCCCTCCCTTTGCTCTTGAAATCAATCCCTCCCTATTAGAAAAAGCTCCAGTAAATGCCCCTTTTCTATGACCGAATAAAGTATCTGAAAACATGGTATCATCAAGACCTGCAACATTTACTGCTACAAATTCTCCTTTTTTTTCACTTATCTTATGTATTGCTCTTGCAACAAGTTCTTTTCCTGTTCCTGTTTCTCCTGTAACTAAAACAGGTTGTTCAGTTTTTGATATTACTTCAATATATTTAAAAATTCCTCTCATTTTCTGATTAACAGTTATGATCTCTGAAAAAGCGTTTTCTTGTTCCAGTTTATCTTCAATCAATCTATGTTTTAATCCTAAAATTTCTTCTTTTAACCTATTCATTTCTAATGCTTTTTTTATAGATGATATTAACTTATTTTTTTCAATAGGCTTTACGAGATAATCGCATGCACCAATTTTCATACACTCAACTGCAGTTTCTATGTCTTTTATTGCTGTTATTATAATAACTGGAATTTCTGGATACTCTACTGAAAGATACTTTAGCAAATCAAAACCTGATATATACGGCATTGAAAGGTCAAGAAGCAAAATAGAAAAAGTTCTTTCTTTTAAAATAATAGGAATTTCACGGGAATCTTGAATTAAAACAACATCTTTAAGCCCTGCCTGTTTTAAAATAAGAGAATAAGAGTATAGTGCCTCCTTTTCATCATCTACAATAGCAACACTGTAATTAAAATTTTCCATTTTCTAAAACATAGGGAAGATAAATTGTTACTTTTGTTCCTCTATTTTCCTCAGACTGAATATTAATTTCACCACCAAAATCTTCTATAATGGATTTGGAAAGATAAAGTCCAAGCCCTGAACCACCTGATGAATATTTAGTAGAGAAAAAAGGTTCATATATATGAGGCATAATATTCTTTGGAATTCCTACTCCCTCATCATTAATTTCAATATATACTTTATCTGATGTCATACCTGTAGAAATAAAAACTCCTCTCTGTCTATTTGGTAATGACTGTAATGCATTCATTAGTAAATTTATTATTAGTTGCTCTAATTTCTGCATATTACCTTTAATCTTTGGCAATCCTTCAGTAAAATTAAAATTAAAGTTTTCTGTATAAATAAAAATATGATGATTAAGAATTGTAACTACTCTTCTTACAACCTCATTTATATCAATAACCGCAGTTTCGGAATTTAAACCTTCTTTCACATATTTTCTAAAATCATCAATTGTATCGGAAATTCTGTTAATTCCATCTATTATTGAAATCATGAGTCGAGGTATTACTTTATCTATTTCTGAAGAAGAAATCCCTCCTATCAAAAATTCTCCATTTTCATCTTCATATTCCTTAATTATAGTAAAAATATCATTCCATGCTTGAAAAGTAATTTTCAGATTATTAACCATAAAATTACAAATATTGTTTATTTCATGAGATATGCTGGATGTAACTAAATCTACAGATTTTAGCTTGTCCTGTAGTATAAGTTGAGCATTTTTTCTTCGTTTTTCTTCTTTTTTATTAATTTTTTCTGTAATATCTTTAAATGTAAAACAAACTGTCCTGTAATCATCATATGCAACGGGGTATAAACTAAAAAGCAAAACTCCCTTTTTATTGTCATTTCTTTTAAAACTAATAACCCTGTTTTCTTCAACTTTATGACAATCTTTTATTAATTTTATGAAGTTTAAATATTCATCTTCTTGAAAAAATGTTGATAAATCTGGATTCCCTTCCAAAAAATCTTTTGCTTTCTGATTCATATATAATATTTCATATCTTTCAGGTTCAAAAACAATTACAGATTCTGAATATATATCTATAAACTTTAAAAAAATTTCACCTAACTGCGTTTCCTTCTGAAATATTTTCATTTTATTGTGATTTTATCTTCACCACCTTTTGAAGCTTTTCCAATTAAATAGGCTTTGTAACCCTTTTTATTTAAGATGGCTAAGGATTTTTGAATTTCATTTTGTTCAACAACAAAAATATAACCTATTCCCATGTTAAAAACTTTAAACATCTCTGCTTCATTAATTTTACCTATGTTTTTTATTAAATGAAAAATTGAAGGCACAGTCCAGCTCTTTTTGTCTAAAATTGCTGTTATATTTTTAGGTAAAATTCTGGATAAATTTCCGGGGATACCTCCACCAGTTATATGTGCCATACCTTTAATTTTGACTTTATCTTTAAGGGCAAAATATGCTTTAACATAAATTTCTGTTGGTTTAAGTAGTTCCTTTGCAAGGATACAGTTTAATTCAGGTATATACTGATCAATTCTCAATTTGCCTATATCAAAAAGGATTTTTCTTGCAAGAGAAAAACCATTGCTATGAAGCCCTGAAGATGCTACACCTATGAAAACGTCTCCTTCTTTTATTGAAGAACCATCAATTATTTCTTTTCTATCAACTACACCTACAGCAAATCCTGCAAGGTCATATTCATTTTTTTTATAAAACCTCGGTAATTCTGCAGTCTCCCCTCCTATAAGAGCACAACCAGCTTCTTTACAACCTTGAACAATACCTTTTATAACTTCCGTAGCTTTTGCTGCATTAAGTTTTCCAGTTGCGAAGTAATCAAGGAAAAACAAGGGTTCTGCACCAACTGTTAAAATATCATTCACACACATGGCAACAAGGTCTATTCCAACTGTATCGTGTTTATCTGCTTCAAAGGCTATTTTGAGCTTCGTACCAACTCCATCTGTTCCACTAACCAACACTGGTTCTTTATATTTTTTTACATCAAATTTAAATAATCCTGCAAAAAGTCCTATTTCAGTGAGAACTTCTTTACGAAATGTCGTTTTAACAATAGGAGAAATCATGCTGACAAATTTATCTGCTTCATCAATATCAACTCCTGCTTTTTTATATGTAATACTCATAAAACCTCCCTTATCTTCATGCTAATATCAACAGCAGTAGCTGAATGAGTTAATGCACCAATTGATATAAAATCAACACCTGTTAATGCGATATTTCTAATATTTTCAAGATTTACACCACCTGATGCTTCAAGTAAAACTCTTCCATTTGCAATCTCTACCGCTTTTTTCATTTCTTCAATATTCATATTGTCAAGCATGATTATATCTGCTCCTGCAGAAATTGCTTCTTCAAGTTCTTTAAGATTTTTTACCTCTACCTCTACTTTTTGATGCATACATTGATTTTTAGCTTTTATCACAGCCTCTTTGACCGCTCCTACAGCTTTTATATGATTATCTTTTATTAAAACTGCATCATAAAGAGCAAACCGGTGATTAATACCTCCACCAATTTTTACTGCATATTTTTCCATAAATCTTAATCCAGGAGTTGTTTTTCTTGTATCAAGAATTTTCACTGGTAAATCTTCTACTTTTTTTACAAACTCTCTTGTAAATGTAGCAATACCTGAAAGCCTCTGTAAAAGATTCAAAGCAATTCTCTCACCTGCAAGCAGTAACCTCGTATTCCCTTTAACAGAAGCTATGACATTGGATTTTTTAATAAAATCACCATCTTTATAGTATTCCTCAAAATATATTTGCTCAGGCGTAAATCCAAAGTATGAAGATAGAATAGTAAAAAATCTTTTTACAAAAGGCATGCCTGCAAGAATCATATCCTCTTTGCATATTATCTGAGCTAATGCTTTACAATCTTCAGGTATAATAAGTTGAGAGGTTATATCTCCATTTCCAATATCTTCTATTATTGAAAGTTTAAAAAGCTCATCAATCAAAGGATTAAACATTATTTTTTAAGAAAAAGCCTTAAAAGTCCGTAAATGCCTCCTGCAACTGCAGTAACTGCAAGAGCGCTTTTCCAGTCAAAAAGTGTTGTAATGTTTCCTTCTATATTCTTACCTATCACAATTACACTTGCTGAGTTTTTAACTTCTACATTACTACCTATTATGAGACCTGTTGCTGACCTTTTTATTTCTGCTTTATCCCTACTAAGAGCAAAAGGACATAGTGAAAAATTAATCTCTGTTTTTTCTCCTGTTGAAACTCCGCTTATACACTGATTCATATTCAACTCATTAGATTTCACAAATCCGATTGCTCCCTGAGTAATCTCAGCTTTTTCAGAATCAATACTCAATGCACAAACCTGCTGTAATTCTGCTGTACCAGCCTCAACAGCTCTAATCGTGCTTTGTTTTACATTTAAAAATTCAGCTTCCACTATATCAAGGCTCTGCCCTTCAATATCAAGCTTTTCTTCCATTGTTTCCCCCTAATTTTTTAATTCTTCAATAACTGAAAGATTTTCTTTTATTTTATCATGTTTTACGAGAAGTCCCTCATATTTTTCTTTATCCTTTTTTACAACGTCCTCAGGAGCGTTTTTTATAAAATCCTCATTCATCAGCTTTTTATTGAGAAAATTAATATCTTGCTCTGTTTTTTGAAGTTCTTTTAAAAGTCTTCTTTTCTCCTGTTCTATGTCAATCAATCCTTTAATTGGTATATATATTTCAAAATTTTTCTTAACTGATACAGCAGAGCCTTTTGCTCTGCTAAGATCTTTTTGTATTTTCAAACTTTTTGCTTTTGCAAGTTTCAAAATAAACTGATATCCCTCATTTAAAATATTTTCTGCTTGAGGAGTTAAAGATTTTATATAAACATCAACATTTAAAGAAGGCGCGATATTTAATTCTCCACGAATGCTTCGTATTCCTGAAATTGCCTCAATTATATGTTCCATCTTATCTATTGCTTCTTCATCTTTGTTTATCAAATCATGAGTAGGATATAGTGAAATCATTAAAGATTTTTCCTTTCCCAAAATATTAAGCCATATCTCCTCTGTAACATATGGCATGAAAGGATGAAGAAGTTTAAGGATGTTTTCAAAAACATAGAAAAGACAATTAACTGTTTCGTCTTTTTCCTCTGTATCAGAATATAGAACAACTTTGCTTAGCTCTATATACCAGTCACAAAATTCATGCCATAAAAACTGATAAACAGTTCCTGCAGCATCATTAAATCTATAAGCATCAAGTGCTCTGTTTGTTTCATATATAGCATCTGAGAGTTTGGACAAAATCCATCTGTCTTTCAATGATTTGACGTCTTCTAATTTGACTTCTTCTTTTGTTCTTAAATGAGCAAAACTCATTATAAACTTCATTGCATTCCAGATTTTATTTATAAAATGTCTGTATCCTTCAACTCTTTCTTCTGAAAATTTGATGTCTCTTCCCTGAGCTGCAAATGCTGCCAATGTGAATCTGAAAGCATCTGCTCCATATTTTTCTATCATCACAATCGGGTCTATAACATTGCCCTTTGATTTACTCATCTTCTGTCCCTTGGAGTCCCTTACAAGAGCATGTATATAAACATCCCTAAATGGTACATCTTTCATAAACTTCATACCCATCATAATCATTCTTGCAACCCAGAAAAATATTATGTCAAATCCTGTTACAAGAACATTTGTTGGATAAAATCGTTTTAAATCTTCTGTTTCCTCAGGCCAACCGAGCGTTGAAAATGGCCATAATGCAGAGGAAAACCATGTATCAAGAACATCAGGGTCTTGTATCAATTCTTTACTTCCGCAATAAGGACAAGTTTTTGGTTCTTCTCTATTTGCAAAATGTTTAATCTCTTTCGGTATTTTTATCATTTTAGCCCTTTGTTCAATCTCTTCCTTTGGAACCCCGAGTTTTCTCAATTCATTGAAACTGCCTCCCCATATTTCCTTTCCATTAAGAGTAATAGGTTTATAAAACAAAATTTCTATTAAATCACCTTGCTCTTTGCCATCAATGGTTTTACATTCTGCACAATACCATACAGGAATTCTGTGCCCCCACCATAGCTGTCTTGAAATACACCAGTCTTTAATATCACGCATCCATGCATAGTAATTGTTAACCCAACCTTCTGGGATAAACTTGATTTTCCCTTCCTCTACAACTCTAACCGCCTCTTCAGCTAAGGGTTTTATCTTGACATACCATTGAACTGTCTGAAAAGGCTCTATAACTGTTTTACATCTGTAGCAATGCCCAACAGCATGTTTGTGTTTTTCTGTTTTTTCAAGAAGACCAAGCTCTGTTAAATCATTGATAATTTTGTTTCTCGCATCATACCTTTCAAGTCCTTTATATTTTCCAGCCTCCTCTGTCATCCTGCCTTCTTCATTAATTACACAAACATAAGGAAGATTATGTCTTTGAGCCATCTCAGCATCATTAAAATCATGAGACGGTGTTACTTTAACAGCACCTGTTCCAAATTCCATATCTACAGCACTATCTGCAATTACAGGAATCTCTCTATTTATCAATGGTAGTATTAATACTTTACCAATAAGATTTTTATACCTTTTATCCTCTGGATTAACTGCAACTGCTGTGTCACCAAGCATGGTTTCAGGACGCGTTGTTGCCACTGTGATGAATTTTTCAGGGTCTTCTTTCAGAGGATATTTAATATAGTATAGTTTGCCTTCTAATTCCTCGTGTTCTACTTCAAGATCAGAAAGCGCGGTATGACATCTCGGACACCAGTTTATGAGCCTTAAATCCCTGTATATCAATCCCTCTTCAAAGAGTCTTAGAAAAACTTCTTTAACAGCCTGACTAAGCCCTTCATCCATTGTAAAACGAAGACGAGACCAGTCACATGATGCGCCTATTCTTTTAAGTTGTTCTATTATTCTACCTCCACAGGATTCTTTCCACTGCCATACTCTTTCAAGAAAGGCTGTTCTTCCTAATTGATATCTATCAATACCTTCTTGAAGTAATTGCCTTTCCACAACATTCTGAGTAGCAATCCCCGCATGATCAGTTCCTGGAATCCATAATGCTGCATATCCAAGCATTCTTTTCCATCTTATAAGAATATCCTGAAGCGTAGCATTTAAAGCATGCCCCATATGAAGAGTTCCTGTCACATTTGGAGGTGGAATTACTATACAATAAGAAGGCTTTTCAGAATCAGAGTCTGGTTTAAAAAATCCTTTTTCTTCCCAGAAACTGTAAAGTTTTTTTTCAATCTCCTGAGGTTTATAGATTTCACTAATTGATAACTCTTTCTTAAACATGCTTCTGCTCCATGCCCTCCAGAATTTGTTTTAAAATAGTTTGCATCTCCGCTCTAACTTCCTCTCTTATATAAGGTCTAAGTTTATCAATAATTTCACTTTCTTTTTCATAAATAGGCTCTACAGTTTTTTCCTGTTCAGATAGAAAAGACTCTATTTTTGCATTAAATTCTTCCTGAGTAAATGGTTTAATTATAAAATCTACTCCTAAGTTTTTAAATTGATTAAGATTAACAAAAGAATAAAAATCTACAACCAGTAAAATTGGCAATAAAAGAGAGTATTTTTCTCTTATCTTTTTACAAAAATCCAATAAATCTGTCTCTTCTTGATCTGCGACTAAAAGTATTAATTTAGGTTCATAACGGTCAATATTCTGCAATGTTTCATCAATATTTGAAAAAAATTTAACCGAAAATTTGTTTTTATTTAAACTATTCAAATAGTTTGATATAAAAGAAGATTTTCCAACTAAAAGGATTGTAAACATTTATTTTTCCCTCATTAGTTCCTCTGTTTGTTTTGTTTTCATCCTTTTTACAAGTTCTTGATAGGAATGATTTCTAATAATTTTATTGAATTGAGAACGGTAATTACTTACAAGACTAACTCCTTCTATAACAATATCATAAACTTTCCATTCTTTTCCCGCAAAATAAAGCCTGTAATCAATCGGAATCTCCTTTTTGTCCTTTGTTATTATCTTTGTTTTTACTTCAGCATATTTACTATTTTCAACTTTTTCATCTGTATAAATTACCTCTTCATCAGTATATGATTCAATTTTATCAATGTAAGACCTTTCAAGCAGATCTTTATAAAGCTCAATAAACTCTTTTTTCTCCTGAGGTGTTCTATCTTTCCAGTAAACTCCTAATGAGCGCTTTGACATTTCCTCAAAATCAAAAACTTTTCCTATTTCTGTTCTTAAAGCTAATCTTCTTTGCTGGGTTTTATTTTTGCCTTTATATTTAGGGTCTTTGAGAATGCTTATTACCTTATCAACAGTCTTTTTAATCTGCTCTTTCGGAGAAACAACAGCGAAAGCACCTGAGACTGTAAATACAAGAATTAATAAAATCAGTATCAATTTTTTCATTCTATTTAACCTCCCTTTCATCTTTATCAAGTCCTGATGCCTGAACTAAGTTTGCCAAAGCCATTTTTTGGTTGTAAAGTGCTTTTAAATGATTTATTCTTGTAGTTGCATACGCAAGCACAGCATCAGCTAAATCCTTTGTCTCTCCAATACCCATATCAATATTTGCATCTGCAGTTACAAGCCATTTTTTTGCGTTTTGATAAGCCTCTTCCATATCCTTAGCACTCTTTGATGCTTCCTGTAGCTCAATGTATGCTTTCATAATTTGAACAGGGATACCGTTTTCAGCAAGCTTTTTCTTTTCAACTATTTTTTGATACTCAATTTCTGCTTCTCTTATTTTACCCTTTGTTATTCCGAAATCTATATTGAGCTTCATTCCAAGCACAGCTGCAAGCATGGAATCATTAAGAGGGTCATAGATATATGGATTATGAATTCTGTCTCTGTTGGTTGCTCCTGCTAAAGAACCCTTAACTAAGAAAAAAATCTGTGGATAAAGATTACTTTTTTCAACATCAATCAAGGATTGTCTTGCCTTAAGTCCTTCTCTTATCTGAACCATCTCTGGTCTTAAAATAAAAGCTTTAGCAATTAATTCATCTGGTTTCATATATAATTCTTCATATTTCAAGGGCTCTGTAATTATCTCAATCCTTTTACCTGAAAGTCCTGCCATAAATCTTAAAGCTTCTATTATTATTGCCTCATTCTTATCAATTTCATTTAAATTTCTTTTAACTTCTCCAAAATAGGTTTTAAGTTTATAAAGAGTGAGTTCATCAGCAGGTGGAATATCCTTTTTTAAATCTTCTTCTGTGCGTTTTATTGCTTTTTCAAGTTCATCTTTAATTTCATTCGCCAGATTTCTTAATTCTCTTATCAGAGAAAGACTCCAGTAAAGTTCCTTGGTTTTCAAAATAATCTCTGAACGCTTTTTTTCAAGTTCTGCTTCTGAAACTTTAATTCCTCCTTCTGCAGCAGTTTTATATCCTGAGAGTTTTCCAAAGGTATAAATTGGCTGCAATACTTGCATCGTGAGCATTCCAAAAATACCATTAATTGTCGTTGATTTAACATCAGTTCTTATTTCTGGAGATATTGCCTCTTTTTCTGCTTTCGGAGACGGACCACCTAAAGCCATTAATTCAATCTGTGGAAATACAGCAGCTTGAGCCTCAGTAAGTTTTGCTTTATAAATTTCAACATCCTGTTTAAATTCACCAAGCTCTGGATGAAATCTAACAACTCTTTCAATACATCCTTTAAGGTCAAGAACTATCCTGTCTTCTGCAAAACAAACTGATGAAATAAAAACTACAAGAATAAAAATCAAACTTTTAAATTTTACCGAACACATATTTTGACAATACCTCCTCTATATCTACTGATGATTCTGTTTCCCTAATTTTGCCATTCTGAGCAATATATTGTTCAGAACCTCCTGGAGTAATCTGAACATATTTTTCGCCAATTAAGCCCTTTGTCCTAATTGAAGCAATTGAATCATCTGGAAGCTTAATTGAATTCAGTATTTTCAATTCAACCACTGCTTGGTATTTATTATTAAGCGTTACTTTTTCAACAGACCCCACAGGGACCCCAGCAATTTCTACGACAGATCCTTTTTTAATCCCTCCCACCTTGTCAAACTCTGCATAAATAGTATAGTAGCCCGTCTTAAACATATCAATCTTGCCCAGCCTGAAAGAAAGATATCCAAGCGAAAGAATTCCAATTAAAACAAATACTCCAACTAATATTTCAAGATGTTCTTTCTTCATCACTCCCTCCGTTTTCTATTCCCATTATAAAATTTTTTACAACAATATTATTACTTTTTTGAATTTCCTCAGGTGTTCCTGCTTCAACAATTTTTCCATTATGAAGCATGGCAACTCTGTCTGAAATCTCAAATATTTCAGGAATTTCATGGCTTATTATCAACCCAGTAAAGCCATACTGTTTCTGAGTATCTCTTATAAGTTTATGGATAGACCGAACCAGAATAGGATCAAGACCTGTTGTTGGCTCATCAAACAAAATTATTTTTGGATGAGCTATTAATGCTCTTGCAAGAGCAACTCTTTTACGCATTCCTCCACTGAGTTCCGCGGGATATTTATATTCCATTCCCTGAAGTCCAACATCACTCAACGCCTTTATAACTCTTTCATAAATCCCTTTTTTATTTAGTTTAGTTTTCTCTGCAAGAGGAAATGCAACATTGTCATAAACAGTCATTGAATCAAAAAGAGCACCTCCCTGAAAAACAACTCCAATATCTGCCCTTATTTCATCAAGCTTGATTCCTTTTAGCTTTGTTATATCCTGTCCCTTTATAAATATGCTTCCGCTGTCTGGTTTCAGTAATCCAACAATGTGTTTAAGAAGAACAGATTTTCCGCCTCCACTTCTTCCGATTACAGCAGTTACTTCTCCTTCATTTATAACCAAACTAACACCTTTTAATACCTGCTGTTTTCCAAAAGATTTGTAAAGTTCTTTTATTTCAATCATAAAAGAAATGCTCCAAGCATATAATCCCATAGAAGAATAACAACAGAAGACAGCACAACAGCATTAGTTGTTGCTCTGCTTACACCTCTTGCACCGTAACCTGATGTATATCCCATGAATGTGCAAATCCAAGTTACAAGCAAGCCAAAGCTTAATGATTTATAAAGCCCAATTCTTATATCTTCCATGTCAACATAAAGCTCCATCTGTGAAAAATATGTTCCCTCACTAAGTCCCAGAGCATGAACAGAAACAAGATATCCACCATAAATACCTACAACATCAAAAACTGCTGTTAAAAGAGGAAAGGCAACTATACCAGCAAGAATATTCGGCACAACTACATATTTCATGGGATTAACTGCCATTACAGTAAGAGCATCAATCTGTTCAGTAATTCGCATGATTCCAATCTCTGCTGTCACCGCAGAACCAGCTCTTCCAGTAACCATTAATGCACAAAGAACAGGTCCCAACTCTCTTATAAGAGAAAGTGCAACAACCGGACCGAGCAAGGCTTCTGCCCCAAACTTATTTAATGCATAGTATCCCTGAAGAGCTAAAACCATACCACTAAAAGCACCAGTAAAAATTACTACAATCATTGATTTATTGCCGAAAAATCTTACTTGCCTGAGAAAATTACGGAACTTAAATGGAGGTATAAAAATGTAATAAATTGAATCTACAAGGAAAATAAACATTTTTCCAAGAAACACAAAAAGCTCTATTGAGTATCTACCAATGAATTTTATAAATGAAATCATTGAAGTTTTAAATAATAGCCATTTTCGCTTTTGTTTGTCAATATTCAGGCAATTTCTGGTAGTTAAAATTCTACGATATCAAAAAACAAAATATACTACTTTTGCATATTTACATTTTTAATTACGTTATAGAAGTAAATGTATGCGAAATCAGTTAAAAGTGTTAAAATAAATAAATGCTTGATTTCATAAAAGGGAAAGTTATTACAGTTAAACCGGATAAGATTGTTATTCAAACAGGTGGGATCGGTTATTCAGTTAAAATACCAATCAGAGTGTCCAGATATATTAACAGAGATGAAGAAACTCAGATTTTTACATCTCTAATTGTAAAAGAAGAATCCATTGAAATTTATGGATTTTTAGAAAGCTCAGAGAGAGACCTTTTTGAGGAACTAATAAAAATTGCAGGCATTGGTCCAAAAATGGCAATCAATATTCTTTCAACCTATGATAGAGAAACTCTTTACAAAATAATTGACCACGAAGATATAAAATCACTAAGCAAAATTCCTGGAATTGGTAAAAAAACTGCTCAAAGAATTCTTCTTGAATTGAGAGGTATTTTGCCTTCTTTGCAATATGAAAAAGATCAGAAATATGATGATATTTTGTCAGCTCTTTTAAATCTTGGGTATAAAAGACTTGAAGCAAAAGAAGTTTTGGATAAAATTTATAATAATGAAAAAGATGAAGCAACAATAATTAGGGAGTCTTTGAGTATATTAGCTGGAAAAGATGGAAAATAACGAGCTTTTAGATATTACACTGAGACCCAAGAGTTTAAAAGAATTTATAGGGCAGAAAAAAATTAAAGATAATATTGAAGTTTTTATCAAGGCTGCACTTATAAGGCAGGAACCCCTTGATCATGTCCTTTTCTGCGGTCCTCCTGGGCTTGGAAAAACAACCCTTGCAACAGTTATAGCAAATGAACTTGGAGTGAATATTAAAAGCACATCAGGACCTGTTCTTGAACGGGCAGGTGATGTTGCAGCAATTCTCACAAATCTTTCTGACAGAGATATCTTATTTATTGACGAAATTCACAGACTTCCAAGAATGGTTGAGGAGATATTGTATCCTGCAATGGAAGATTTTACACTTGATATAATCGTTGGTCAAGGACCTTCTGCTCGCTCAATAAAAATAAACCTTCCGAGATTCACGCTTATTGGTGCAACAACAAGAACAGGACTTATTACATCACCGTTAAGAGACCGCTTCGGGGTTGTTTTCAGATTGGAGTTTTACAATTCAGAAGAGCTTAAAGAAATTGTAAAAAGGTCGGCAAAAATTCTCGGAATTTTGATAGAAGAAAACGCAGCTATGGAGATTGCAAGAAGATCTCGTGGAACTCCGAGAGTAGCAAATAGATTACTTAAAAGAATAAGAGACTTTGCTCAGGTTAAGGATAAAGATATTATAGATTTACAAATAGCACAGGAAGCACTGATTGCCATGGATGTTGATGACTATGGGCTTGATGATATGGATAGAAAAATTCTTCTTACAATAATTGAGAAGTTTAATGGTGGACCTGCAGGTATTGAATCAATAGCAGCATCATTAAGAGAAGATAAAGATACAATTGAAGATGTATATGAACCCTATCTCATGCAGGAAGGATTTATTGAAAGAACAGCAAGGGGAAGAGTGGCTACCAGGTTTGCCTATGAGGTTTTAAAAAGAAAAATACCTGAAAGGTTGTTTTAATGAGAATACTGCTTCACACATGTTGCAGTAACTGTGCTATTTATCCTTATGAAGTTCTTAAAAATAAAGGATTTGATGTGGTTTTATTTTGGTATAATCCCAATATTCATCCATATACAGAATATCAACTGCGACTTGACTCTTTGAAAAAACTACAAAAATTATGGAATCTTGAAGTTATTTATGATGCTGATTATAGTGAGTTTTATAAGTTTTTAAAACTGGTTTCAGGAAGAGAAAAGGAAAGATGTGAAATATGTTATAGAATAAGACTTGAAAAAACTGCTGAAAAAGCTAAAGTAATTGGAATTACAGATTTTACAACCACCCTATTAGTAAGCCCATATCAAAAGTTTGATAAAATAATAAAAATAGGAATGCAAATAAGCAAAAACTATAACATCAATTTTATTGCAGAAGACTTTAGAAAAGGATTCAGAAAAGCAATGAATACTGCTCAAGAGATTGAACTTTACAGACAGAAATACTGTGGATGCATATATTCAGAGGCTGAAAGATATTTAAAGAAAATAGATTATGAATGAGATTGGAAAATTTTTAATTCTTATTGGAATAATTACAATTATAATCGGTTTAATTCTCATGTTAACTGGCAAAATCCCTTTTATTGGCAGGCTCCCAGGAGATATTGTAATTGAGAGAAAAAATTTTATATTTTATTTCCCTCTTGGCACATCAATACTCTTAAGTATTATAATTAGTCTGATATTTTATCTTCTAAGCAGGAAATGAAAGAGATGAGATTAATTTTACCAATCCTGATTACTCTAATTTTTAGTTTGCAAACCTATGCAATGGATAAAAATAGCAATTCTTTTATAAGAGTTCTTTTAGGAGATAAAAGGCCATCTTCAAATGAATTAGAAAAAATAAAAAAAGTTGCAGCAAAAACCATTGTGAACGGTTCAGCTTATCATGGTGAGATAGAGATATGGAAAGGAAATGAAGGATATTTTCTCATAAATGTAATTCAACTTGAAGACTATGTAAAAGGAGTTGTTGCATCAGAGGTTGGGATTCATTGGCCAGAAGAAGCCTTGAAAGCACAAGCAGTTTTGGCAAGGACTTATGCAGTTGCCCATATTCTTCGCAACAGAACAAAAAATTTTTACGATGTAACATCCTCAGTATTTCATCAGGTTTACAAAGAAGATGAAGGAACAGAAGAGGTAGAAAAAGCTGTCAGAGAAACAAAAGGACAGATACTTAGTTATAATGGAGAGCCAGTAATGGCTTTTTATCATGCCTGTAGTGTAGAAAAAACAGAAGAGCCAAAGGAAGTTTTTGGAAAAGAATATCCATATTTAAAGTCAGTAGAAGTCCCATCAACACCATCACCTTATACTTTATGGGAGAAAAAAATTTCTTTTGAAATCCTTGAAAAGGTTTTATCAATGACAAAGATATCTTATGTTAAAATAGCAAGTTACACCACTACCGGAAGAGTAAAAGAACTTGAATTCAGTGATGGTAAAAACAAAAAATTAGTAAAAGCAACGGAACTCAGAAGACTTCTTCAGTGGACAGCACTGCCAAGTACAATGATTACATCTATTAGAATTGAAGATGATGGCGTAGTGTTTGAAGGGAAAGGTTATGGTCATGGAGTTGGAATGTGTCAATGGTGCGCGTTTCAGATGGCACAAGAGGGAAAGAATTATAAGGAAATTCTTCAATATTTTTATCCAGGGACGGAAATAAACATAATCAATGAAAATAACTGAACTTAATTATACTCTGCCTACAGATTTAATTGCCCAGAAACCCTTATCAGAAAGAGATAAATCTCGTCTTCTTGTTTTACACAAAAACACTGGGGAAATAGAGCATAGAATATTTTATGAAATTGTTGAATATTTAAATGAAGGTGATATTCTTATTATTAATAACACAAAAGTTATCCCTGCAAGACTAATCGCGGAAAAGCCTTCAGGAGGAAAAATAGAAATTCTTTTAATTAAAGAAAAAAAATGTTCATCTCAAAACGTTGTCTGGGAAGTAATGACTAAAGGAAGCTATGAAGGAGAAGTTTTTATTGATGAGTTTATAGCTGAACTCAGAAATAATTGTGACGGAAGATATATTGTTTTCAAGAATATGACCTCTCCTAAAGTGAGGAATCTCATCAATGAAAAAGGGTTTATGCCCTTGCCTCCTTATATTAAAAGGAAACCTATCCAGAGTGATAGACAAGACTATCAGACAGTTTATGCAAAAATGAATGGTTCTATTGCAGCTCCTACAGCAGGACTTCATTTCACAAAGGAACTCTTGGAAACTATCATAAGTAAAGGTGTTAAATTAAGAGAAATAACTCTTCATGTTGGAGTAGGAACTTTCAAACCAATAAAAGTGGACAAATTGCAGGAACATAAAATGGATCCCGAATATTTTGAGATAGACAAGACTCTTATAGAAGAAATATACGCAATTAAAAAGGCTGGTAAAAGAATTTTTTCAGTTGGTACAACAACAACAAGAGCATTAGAAGGATATGCTTCAGGCAAATATGAAGATAGGGGGTCTGATAATTATAAAATAAAGGGTAGCACAGATATTTTTATTTATCCAGAATTTTCTTTTAAAATTGTTGATGCATTAATTACAAATTTTCATTTACCAAAGTCAACTCCTCTTGCCATGGTTTATGCTTTCTGTGAAATGCAAAAAGTGAAAAAAGCTTACAGAGAAGCTATTGAAAAAGGATATAGATTTTTTTCATATGGTGATGCTATGTTAATCATATGAAAAAAAAGGGTGAGGAACTTATAGTGATACATAAAAAAACATTCTTTTTAATAGTTTTAAGCATAGCAATTATTGGAGTCTTAGTTGGCTATACAATTGGTTATATTACAGTACCAGCAAAAGAAGTTTATGTTCAAAAAACTATTGAGCCTGAAAAAACAGTTCTACCATCTACCTTTGAGTCCCAGCTTGCAAAAAAACAGGATAATACTATTCAACAAAATCAACCTGAAAGTTCAGAAAAGGAATCAGAAAAAGAAAATGTAAAAATAATCAAAGAAGTGGAAGCAATGGAAAAAAGTGAAGTTAAAGAAAATAAAGAGTTACCAAAAACCTCAAAGGTAGAAAAACATATCTCAAAAAAACTAACTTATAGAAAAGCTATGTATACACTTCAGATAGGCGCTTTTAATGAAATTGAAAATGCAGAAATTTTAATGAAAAAACTTAAAGAAGCAGGAATTAATGCTCAACTTGTCAAAGAAAATTTATACAAAATTAGAACAGGTTATTACAGACGATTTACTGATGCTCAAAAAGCTTCAGAAATTCTTAAGTCAAAGGGTTTTGAAAACTTTATAATTAAAATAAGTAAACATTCAAAAGGAGGATAGCCATCGCACGTATAATTGAACTTGATGAAGAAAGAGAATATCCATTTATCCATGGGGGATTGGATAAAATCTTTCAGTTAATAGAAGATGCTCTGAATGTAACTTTAAATGTTAGAGGAAACAAACTAATTATTCAAGGAGAAGATGAAAGAGATATTGAAAAGGTAGAAAAAATAATAGAAGAAATAAGAACAGTTAATAGAGAAGGATATATCATAAAGCCTGAAGATATTATTCATTCTATTCAAGGACTTAAAGAAGGCAAGCCTGTATCCATACTGAGTCTTTTTAAAGGAGGAATCCCCATTCCTTCAAAAAAAAGAGTTATCATTCCTAAAACAGAAATGCAAAAAGCATATATGGAAGCTATGTTGAAGTATGACATAGTCTTTGGAATAGGTCCTGCAGGAACTGGGAAAACTTATCTTGCAATGGCTATGGCAATTCACTTTTTACTAACAAGACAAGTCTCCAGAATAGTTCTTGTAAGGCCTGCTGTTGAGGCAGGAGAAAAATTAGGATTTCTTCCAGGTGCTATAGAGGAAAAAGTGAGCCCATATCTTAGACCGCTTTATGACGCACTCTATGATATGCTTGACCTGGACAGAGCTTCCAAACTTATTGAAAAGGGAGCTATTGAGATTGCACCCCTTGCATTTATGAGAGGTAGAACTCTCAATGATGCCTTCATAATCCTTGATGAAGCTCAGAATACAACAACAGAGCAGATGAAAATGTATTTGACAAGACTTGGTTTTGGTTCAAAAACAGTTATTACCGGAGATATTACACAGATAGACCTTCCACCTCAAAAAATATCAGGGCTGGTTGAAGCTTTAAAAATTCTTAAAGATGTACAAGGAATAAAAATTATTTATTTCACTGAAAAAGATGTAGTAAGACATAGACTTGTTCAGGAGATTATAAAAGCCTATGAAAAACATGAAAGACAACCCCCAACTTAAGCCTACTACTCCAGATAGGTCTTATCTAAGAAAATTTATTGAAAAATTCAAAACACATCAAAATGGAAAAGAAAGAAAAATACTTATTGAAAGAGAGACTTTACCTTATCTTATCATTTTATCACTTTTAAATGCCTTCTTGCTTCATGATTTTAAATCTGGCATATCTTCATTCTTTGGAAGTTTTATTGTTATTTTTCTTCTTCTTATATTTTTCTATAGAGATTTAAAAAGGTACAAACCAGCCTATCTTAAAAAGAAAAAAATGATGGCTTTGCTTGCAAGCCTTATAGTTTTCACACTGATTATTTCAAGAGGATTTGAACATATATTTTTAGTGTTTTCTAAAGGATTAGGAGTTGAAAGCATAGTTATGCACACATTTGGAATACCTCTTGCCCTAGGACCTGTAATTGTAGTATTAATATTTGACTTTCATACCGCTATAACATTTTCTTTAATTCTTAGCCTTATGGCTGGTATATGGTTAAAAACCTCTCTAATACCTCTTTATGTTTTTATCGGATGCCTTATCGGTGCATTCAGCCTTCTTAAATGTAAAAAAAGGACTGATATCATAAATGCAGGAATATATATAGCATTGGCAAATATATTTAGTTCAAGTGCTATTCTTCTTATAATGGGATTTTTTGATTTACATTCACTATATTTTGCCATTGTTTTTTCAGTTATAAATGGATTTACAGTATCAGCATTGTGTTTTTTGTGTTTACCTGCTATAGAAAGATTGTTTAATGTGACAACCCCTGTAAGTTTGGTAGAATTACTTGATATTGACCATCCATTGATGAAGCAACTTTCAGTTGAAGCACCTGGAACTTATCATCATAGCATGATAGTAGGAAGTCTTGCAGAAGCTGCTTCAGAAGTAGTTGGAGTTAACCCTTTGCTTGCAAAAGTTGCTTCTTATTATCATGATATAGGCAAAATAAGAATGCCAGAGTATTTTGTTGAAAATCAGACAGGTTGTATAAGTAAGCATGAAAAGCTTAATCCTCATCTAAGCAGTATGATTATAATTGCTCATGTAAAAGACGGAGTTGAACTTGCGGAAGAGTTCAATTTACCCGAAATAGTTAAAGATGTAATTCAACAACATCATGGAACCACGCTTGTTACATATTTTTATCAAAAAGCTTTAAAGGAAATGGAAACTCCTCCATCTGAACAGGATTACAGATATCCGGGTCCAAAACCACAAACAAAGCTTGCAGCACTTATTATGCTTGCAGATGCTGTAGAAGCTGCATCAAGAACTCTTGATGATCCAACACCAGCAAGAATTTCAGGACTTGTAGATAAAATAATTAAAAATATCTTTCTTGATGGACAACTTGATGAATGTGAAATCACTCTGAAAGATTTAAGTGAGATAAAAAAGAAGTTTGAATACATTCTTGCAGGAATATTTCACAGAAGAATTTCCTATCCAGAACCTGCAAAGGAAAAAATAGTATGAGAATTTCTGTTGAAGTTATCAATAGACAGAGAAAAATTAGAGTTGCATCAAAAAAAGTAATAAGCAGAATAAAAAAAATAGTCAGTTTTTTATATGAAACCAAAGATCAAAAACTATCTAAAATAATCATTAAAAATCCAGCCTTTCTGTTAATATCTGTAATATTTGTTGGAGACAAAAAGATGAAAAAACTCAATTCTAAATATAGAGGCAAAAATTCTGTTACTGATATTTTATCTTTCCCCTATTTAGAAAACGAACCTTCTGGCAATTTATTTCTTGGCGAAATTATTATTAATCCTAAAAAAGTTTTCTCACAAGCAAAGCAATATAATAAAACATTCTGGCAAGAACTTGATAGAATGTTAGCACATGGTATTCTTCATCTCCTTGGCTATGACCATGAAGTATCTGACAGCGAAGCAAGAAAAATGCGTAAATTAGAGCAAAAGATTCTATCTAATCTAAAGCCCTAATTCTTCAGGTGTTCCAATTCTACCAAGCACTCCGCTTGTAGCAGCAACTGCTGGATTGCTGAGATATACTTCACTCTCAGGATGTCCCATTCTGCCAACAAAGTTTCTGTTAGTTGTTGCAACAGCTCTTTCGCCTTTTGCAAGAATGCCCATATGTCCTCCAAGGCATGGACCACAGGTAGGTGGAGAAACTACTGCCTGGGCATCTATGAATATTTCAATTAAACCTTCTTTTAATGCTTGCATATAGATTTTTTGTGTTGCTGGGATGATTATCATTCTTACTTCAGGATGCACCTTTCTGCCCTTCAAAACCATTGCTGCTTCTCTTAAGTCTTCAAGCCTTCCATTGGTGCATGAACCTATTACCACCTGGTCTATTTTTATATGAGAAAGCTCATTTGCAGGTTTGACATTAGAAGGAAGATGAGGGCAGGCAACCACTGGAGGAATTCTTGAACAGTCATATTCTTTTATTTCAAAGTATTTTGCATCTTGGTCTGAATTATAGATTTTATAAGGTCTTTTTGCACGTAGTTTGACATATTCCTCTGTAATCTTGTCAGGAACAATTATACCGGCTTTTGCTCCCGCCTCAATTGCCATATTACACATACTAAATCTTCCGCTCATTGGCATATTGTCAATTACTTCTCCTATAAATTCCATTGCCATATAGGAGGCTCCGTCAACTCCAATATCACCAATTGTATATAAGATTAAGTCTTTCCCACTAACCCATTTTTGAAGTTTCCCGTAATATATAAATTTTATTGTCTCAGGAACTTTAAACCAGCATTCACCTGTTGCCATTGCTATTGCCGCATCCGTAGAGCCCACGCCAGTTGCAAAAGCACCTAAAGCACCATAGGTGCAAGTGTGACTGTCTGCTCCGATTACAAGGTCACCAGGAAGCACTATGCCTTCTTCTGGAAGAAGGGCATGTTCTATTCCTACTCTGCCAATTTCAAAATAGTGTTTGATTTTATATTTTTGCGCAAATTCTCTAAGCATTTTGCATTGTTCAGCAGCTTTTATATCCTTTTGAGGAGTAAAATGGTCTGGTACAAGGGCTATGCGTTCTCTATCAAAAACATCTTTAACGCCAAGCTTTTCAAACTCTTTTATAGCAATTGGAGCTGTAATATCGTTGGCTAAAACTATATCTACCTTCGCATTTATTATTTCACCTGGTGTGACTTCCTTTTTACCAGCATGGGCAGCAAGAATTTTTTCGGCAATTGTCATTCCCATAAAAACCTCCGAACTCTTTATTTAAGTTAAAAGATTAGATTTTATTATTGCATAAAGATTTGAAAATAATCAAAAATATGACATGGATAAAATAATAGATAAATTGGAAAGATTATATAATTCTTTTGACTTCCAATCTACTGTAGAGAGAGATCCTATAAGATTTCCTAAGAGATATAAAAATCCTTTAGACATAGAAATAGCAGGAATAATTGCCTCTTTTTTTGCCTATGGAAATATAAAATCTTTTTGTAATTTTCTTGAAGGACTTTTTAATATCATGGGACAGCATCCTTCAGAGTTTATATTAAATTTCAACCCTTCTTCTTTAATGAAAAAATTAGAGATTAAATACAGATTCAGTAGTGTTTATGATGTTGTTGCCTTTCTTTTCATTCTTAAAAAGTTGATTCAGCAGTCTCCAATAAAATCTCTGGAATATTATTTTCAATCGGACAGTCATATTCAAAAAATTTCTAACTTTGTTCAATCAGTATTTAAGGTAAATTTGGAACCTATATATGGAAAAAATATTAAAACCAAAGGATTACTTCACTTTTTCCCAGACCCATTGAAAGGAAGTCCCTGCAAGAGAATTAATCTTTTTCTCAGATGGATGGTAAGGGAAAGGGATATTGATTTTGCTCTATGGAATACAATTAAACCATCTGAACTTATTATTCCTCTTGATGTGCATATATGGAGAGTTTCAAAAAAATTGGGCTTTACCAAAAGAAACACTCAGAGTATAAAAACTGCTATGGAAATTACCGAATATTTAAAGAAAATAGAGCCAGAAGACCCATTAAAATATGACTTTGTTCTCTGTCACGGTGATATTAATTCGTTGATATGATAACTGCCCTGAGCAGAGAAATAGACCATGATATTTGTTTTATAAGTTCTTCTTCGTTGGGCAATCTGTTTTCATTATAGCATTTGTTAGCTATTTTTATTGCTGAATTTGCTATCTCAGAGATTTCCTTTTTCAAATCTTCTTTGGAACTTAACTTTATCTGTTTTATTGCATTATCTATTTTAATGTGGATATCTGCGGATGTATTTAAATAATGGCTAAAAGCTTCATCAAATTTTATATGATATTCCCTATTAAAATAGCCCTCCTTTTCATACATTTTTCCATCACTTGCAGGTGAGTCTCCATAAGGAAAATTATGAAGAGGCTGAGAAAGGTCTCCTATATAATGGGCTATGCTAACAAGATAGTATTCATAAGCAAGAACATTGTCAGGTTTTGTTCTGTCAAGAGATTTCATTTTTTCATAAATCTGAACTATTTTCCAGTAAAGCACTCCTGCAGGATGAGGAACTGAAATTCTAAAATTTTTACCATCTACTAAAAGAAAAGCCTCTTTGATACCAAATTTATCTATATATTCAGGAGTAACTACGGTATCAGGTGAAGCATCATGATAATGAAAAGGTGCAAGCAAATCATAGTTTTCATCTCTAATAATGTCAGGCATACATGCTGCCTCAGGAATTCTAATCCCAGCTTTTTTTGCAATATAGGCATGGGTTTTACAATCCCATGCATGGGAGATGGAAATAGGAAAAAAGAGGATGAGGAAAACTATGAAATATTTTAATTTTTCTCTCATCCTCATTAGTTAAACCTCTCCTATAGTTTATACTGAAGCTGCCATCTTATGAAAGTGGCATTTTTAGCATCTTTATAAAAATCACCAGGTTCAAAATACTCAATCTGAAGCATTCCATCAAGATTTTTATTGAATTTATAGTTTCCTATAACTGCCCAGAGGTCACCTCTGTTTTTGCCATCATATGAAAACATATTTTGATACGTTGAATTTATGCTACTGCTTTGAATTTGCTCATCAGCCCATAAATGCTGATAAGACAATTTTATATCAGCATTCTTGAACGGATAAATTTTTAAATTTGCCACCAATGCTTTCATGTTTGTCCAGTATCCAGGAATTGGTCCACCTTTTTCTGATGTTTCAGGAATTAATGTATAGATTAATAGCTCATTCCACTGGGGTGCTCTTGAAAAGAGAGGATTAAATCCCTCATCCTTATCGTTAGAAACAGTTTTATCGCCCGATAGATATACATAACCTACTTCTATGTTTGGTGTAAGTGGACAGTTTTTAAAACTATAACCTGCAAAAGCATATCCTCCAACTCCTCTTATTTTCTTTCCACTTACATCATATTTTCCTATCTGTCGGGCTATTTCGCCTCTTAGCGTAAAGTCATTTACTTTGAAAACTGTTCTTATACCGAAGGTATTAATATATTTTTCATCAATTCCAATATACTCCTCTTCTTTTTTATAGATGTAGTAAGGTTCTATATTCAACCATTCAAATATTTTATTCCTTCCATAGACCCAGAATCCCCTCTCATTTGAAGCAGTAAGCCTTTTTTTATGCTCTATATATGTACGACCTGCAGTGCCACTATCGTAATATGCTGGATGAAGGCTTGGCAGATATTGGTCTGTTTTAGGGTCTGAGACATACACAATATCAACAGATTGTCCCTCAGCAATCAAAACCGTAGCCTTTAATGCATTAAAATAAAAGGTTCTTGAGCCATCACCTGGCGTGCCATCAAGAATTAGAAATCCTTCTCCATACATGTCTTTACCAAGAAAATCCTGCCTACCTATGCGGAAATTTATTGGTATATCAAAAGGTTTTTTAATATCAATATAAAGATTATCAATCAGTACCTCATCCTGGTCAAGATTTTTAAAATTTGTTCTATTGTCAAGGGGTAATTCATAAGGACCATTATAATATTTTGGCTCTGTCGCTATTCTTACATAGGCACTTAAATTATCATTAAACTTTACATTGTCCCATAGCTGAATCCTTAATCTAAAAAAGTTTCTGTCAGGTTGAGCATCACGAGCTGTTCCGAGAGAGACTACATTATCCCAGATTTCTTGCCTTAATCTTATAGAAGCACCTGGTTCATTCTCAATAGCAAAGGAAACAGAAAAAAAACTAATAAAAAAGCCGAAAAATAATAGAAACCTGAAGAGTTGCTTCATACCCACCTCCAAAAATTTTAAAAAATGAAAAGAATTATACCATATATCAAAAAATTTTTTTACCAATTTTTTCTTATTTGTTGTAAAATTTAAAAAACATTCCTTAGGAGGTGTTCCATGAGAGAAGAAGAAATCATTGAAGTTCTAAAAAGAGAAAATGAAGAATTTCGCAAGCTTTATGAAGAACACAGGCACCTTGATAGCCTTCTTGATGAAATGAACAAAAAACCTTATTTAACTCCTGAAGAAGAAGTTGAGAAAAAAAGAATGCAGAAAGAGAAACTTTATAAGAAAGATAAAATGGCTGAAATCATAAGACAATACAAAACTAAGCTCTCAAAGGAGGCAACTAAGTGAGAAGCGACAGCATTAAAAAAGGTCTTGAAAGAACTCCTCACAGGGCTCTTCTTTTCGCAACAGGAATTCCAAAATCCGAAATGAATAAACCATTCATAGGGGTGGCTACGAGTTTTACAGATATAATACCCGGACATATTTCAATGAAAGAACTTGAGAGATTTATAGAAAAAGGAATCCATACCGGAGGAGGCTATCCATTTTTCTTTGGTATTCCCGGTATTTGTGATGGAATAGCAATGGGACATAAAGGAATGAAGTATTCTTTACCATCAAGAGAATTAATCGCAGATATAATTGAATGCATTGTTGAGGCACATCAGTTTGATGGAATTGTTCTTCTTACGAACTGTGATAAAATTACTCCGGGAATGCTTATGGCTGCAGCAAGGCTTGATATCCCTGCAATTGTACTTACAGCAGGTCCGATGCTCGCAGGGTACTACAAGGGGCAGAGAAGAAATCTTACTTCTGATACCTTTGAAGCTATTGGAAAATTCAAAAAAGGAGTTTTAACAGAAAAAGACCTTGAAGCACTTGAACTTTGTGCCTGTCCTGGAGCAGGCTCCTGTCAGGGAATGTATACTGCAAATACAATGGCATGTGTTACTGAAGCTCTTGGTATGAGTTTGCCAGGAACTGCTGCAACTCCTGCTGTTATGTCTGAAAAAAGAAGACTCGCCTTTGAAACAGGAGTAAAGATTGTTGAACTTGTTAGAAAAAAAATCAATGCACGTCAGATACTTACAAAAGAAGCTTTTTATAATGCTATCGCAGTTGATATGGCACTTGGTGGCTCTACAAATACCGTGCTTCACATAAAGGCAATTGCCAATGAAGCAGGCATAAATCTTCCACTTGAAGTATTTGATGAAATAAGCAGAAAAACGCCACATCTTGTGAATATAATTCCTTCAGGTGAACACTACATGGAAGACCTTTATAAAGCTGGAGGAATCCCAGCGGTTCTTAAAAGACTTAAAGATAAAATTTATTCAAATCCGACAGTTTCAGGTATTGATATAAAAGAAATTGCTCAAAAAGCAGAAATTTACGATGAAAATGTAATTCGTTCAATCAAAAAAGCTTATCACAAAGAAGGAGGAGTTGCTATCCTTAAAGGAAATCTTGCACCAGATGGAGCTGTTGTAAAGCAAACTGCTGTTTCTTCAAAAATGCTTAAATTTGAAGGAATTGCCAGATGCTTTGATTCTGAAGAAAATGCTATGAAAGCAATTCTTGATGGAAAAATTAAAGAAGGTGATGTAATCATAATAAGATATGAAGGACCTTCTGGCGGTCCTGGCATGAGAGAAATGCTTTCTCCAACAAGCGCAATCACAGGAATGGGACTTAATGAATCCGTTGCCTTGATTACAGATGGAAGATTTTCAGGTGGTACCAGAGGACCATGCATTGGACATGTATCACCAGAAGCAGCTCGTGGTGGTCCGATTGCTATTGTTAAAGATGGTGATAAAATTCTTATTGATATACCAAAAAGGAAAATTGAAATTCTTATTTCAGAAAGCGAAATTAAAAAGAGGCTTAAAAACTGGAAACCTCCAAAACAAAAAATAGAAAAAGGATATCTTCTGAGATATGCCCGTAATGTTAGTTCAGCTGACAAAGGTGCAATACTTGAATAAAGTTTGATTTTTTTTGTATCTTAAATAAAGCCGGAGTGGCGGAACTGGTAGACGCAAGGGACTTAAAATCCCTCGGAGGGTTCCCTCCGTACGAGTTCGAGTCTCGTCTCCGGCATTATTTTTATTTTGGAGGGCATAATGATTAAAAAGGCTGTCCTTCCTGTAGCAGGGCTTGGAACAAGATTTCTTCCCGCAACAAAGGCTTCACCGAAAGAAATGCTTCCTATAATAGATAAACCGCTTATTCAATATGCGGTTGAGGAAGCAGTAAAAGCAGGAATTGAAGAATTTTTATTTATCACAGGTAAACATAAAAGAGCTATTGAAGACCATTTTGACAAAGCTTATGAATTGGAAGAAAGACTCAAAACTGCTAAAAAGTATGAACTTTTAGACAAAATAAACTGTTTTGAAAATCTCAATTTTGCATATATTAGACAGAAAGAACCTAAAGGACTTGGAGATGCTATCCTCTGTGCTAAACCATTTGTCAAAGATGAAGCTTTTATAGTAATTCTCAGTGATGATTTAATAGACCCTGAATACTCTATTTTGAATGAAATGATGAAAATTTATGAAGCAAAAAAAGCTCCTGTAATAGCTCTTGAGGAAGTTCCTCTAAGTGAAGTTTCAAGATATGGCATAGTTTCTGGAAAAACAGTTAATGGTTATTACATTATTGACGACTTAGTAGAAAAGCCCGAAGCATCTTTTAGTCCTTCACGACTTGCAATAATTGGCAGATATATATTAACTCCTCAGATATTCAAATATCTTGAAAATCTTCAACCAGGTAAAAGCGGAGAAATTCAATTAACCGATGCTTTAAAATCGCTTTTAGAGGAAACTGCAATATATGGATATATTCTTAAGGGTAAAAGATACGATGCAGGAGAAAAGCTTGGCTATTTAAAAACAATAGTTGAATTTGCCTTGAAAGACAGGGAAATTTCTTCTGAGTTTGTAAAATTTCTACAGGAAAAACTCTCAAACTTTTACATCAACTAAAAAATCTTTTTTAAAAATATCAAAAATTTAGAAAAAACTGTTAAAATTAAACTAAAGATTGAAAAATTTTTTCAGGGGGCAAAAATGGATGAAATAAAAAAGGAAGATAAAGAACAAACCAATGAAAAACAAGAAAATAAAGAAATAGAAATACCAGAACAGCTTCCAATTCTGGCTGTAAGAGACATAGTTATTTTCCCTTACATGATAATTCCGCTATTTGTTGGAAGAGATATTTCTGTTAAAGCTGTTGAACATTCCTTAAATACTAACAGACTCATTCTTTTACTTACTCAGAAAGATTTCAATATAGAAACTCCCGAACCTCAAGACCTTTACAATATAGGGACAGTTTGCATGATTATGAGAATGCTGAGATTGCCTGATGGAAGGCTTAAAATACTTGTTCAAGGACTTTCAAAAGCAAAGGCATTAGAGTTTTCACAGTTTGAAGGTTTTTATCTTGCAAAAATAGAAAAAATTGAAGATATTCAACTAAAAGAATTTACTCTTGAACATGAAGCATTGGTAAGAACAGTAAAAGAGCAACTTGAAAAGGCAATTTCACTTGGGAAAAATATACCACCTGATGCAATGGTGATAATTGAAAATATTGATGAGCCGGGAAGGCTTGCTGACCTTATTGCTTCTAATCTCGGATTAAAAAGCTCTGAAGCACAGCAAATTCTTGAAATTACAGATCCTTTTGAAAGGTTAAATAAAATAAGAGAAATTCTTAATAGGGAAATTCAGTTGCTCACAATCCAGCAAAAAATTAAAAAAGAGGCAAGAGATGAAATAGATAAAACACAGAGAGAGTATTTTCTGAGAGAGCAGCTTAAAGCTATTCAGAAAGAGCTTGGAGACATTGATGAAAAAGCAGAAGAGATAAACGAATTTAGAAAAAAAATTGAAGAAGCAAAAATGCCTCAAAAAGTAAAAGAAGAAGCCGAAAAACAACTTAAAAGACTTGAAAGAATGCACCCTGAGGCAGCTGAATCAGCAGTTGTCAGAACATATCTTGAATGGTTGACTGAACTGCCATGGTCCCGTTCAACAGAAGATAGACTTGATATAAAAGCAGCTAAAGAAGTCCTCGACAAAGACCACTATGATCTTGAAAAAGTCAAAGAAAGAATACTTGAGTATCTGAGTGTAAGAAAATTAAAGGAAAAAATGAAAGGACCAATTCTCTGCTTTATTGGTCCTCCTGGTGTTGGAAAAACCTCCTTAGGTCGCTCTATTGCAAAAGCTCTTGGTAGAGAATTTGTGAGAATCTCTCTTGGAGGAGTAAGGGATGAAGCAGAAATTAGAGGACACAGAAGAACTTACGTTGGAGCACTTCCTGGTAGAATAATTCAGGGTATAAGACAGGCAGGGACAAATAATCCTGTATTTATGCTTGATGAAATAGACAAACTTGGAATGGATTTCAGAGGTGATCCTTCTTCAGCACTCTTAGAAGTCCTTGACCCTGAGCAAAATAACAGTTTTGTTGACCATTACCTTGCTGTTCCATTTGATTTAAGCAATGTTATGTTTGTATGCACTGGTAATATTGCTGATACCATTCCTTCAGCTTTAAGAGATAGGATGGAAATAATATATCTTTCAGGATACACTGAAGAAGAAAAGCTTCAGATTGCAAAAAAATATCTAATTCCAAAACAACTTGAAGAACACGGGCTTAATTATTCAATTATGAAGATTAGCGATAAAGCCATAAAATATATAATTACCCATTACACAAGGGAAGCAGGAGTAAGAAATCTTGAAAGAGAAATAGCCAATCTATGCAGAAAAGTAGCTAAATTTATTGCAGAAGGAAAAAAGAAAAAATTTTATATTACTCCCCAAAAAGTTTCTAAATTTATTGGTGCTCCTAAATATCTTCCAGAAGAAGAACTTAAAAAAGAAGAGGTTGGAGTTGCCACAGGTCTTGCTTGGACTGAAGCTGGCGGCGATGTAATATATGTTGAAGCAACTATCATGAAAGGGAAAGGAAACCTAATTCTTACGGGACAGCTCGGTGAAGTTATGAAAGAGTCTGCACAGGCTGCTTTAAGCTATGTAAAATCAAAAGCTAAAGAACTAAAAATTGATGAAAAACTCTTCAGTACAATGGATTTACATATACATGTTCCTGCAGGAGCTATTCCTAAGGATGGTCCTTCAGCAGGAATAACAATGGCATCAGCAATTGCCTCTGTTTTCACAGGAAAACCTTTGAGAAAAGATGTTGCAATGACAGGAGAGATTACTTTAAGAGGAAGAGTGCTTCCAATTGGAGGACTTAAAGAAAAAGTGCTTGCTGCAAAAAGAATGGGTATAAAAACAGTTATCATACCTAAGAGAAATAAAAAAGACCTTGAGGAATTACCGAAATATGTAAAGGAAGGAATGAAATTTATCCTTGTAGAATCAATGGATCAGGTTTTAAAACACATATTCTCAAAAATAAAAACAAAGATTGACAAAAGGCAAGTTGTAACTGTCTAATTGTATTTATGAAAAAAGATGAACTTACCCTTGTAAAAGAAATAAGAGATAGATTTTCATTGCCTGAAGATATTGGGATCGGAATAGGAGATGATGCAGCAGTTTTGAATCTTAAGAGGTCTGCGATTCTTACTACTGATTTAATGATTGAGAATGTTCATTTTGAGCTGAGCTATACATCTTTTTATCATCTTGGATTCAAGATTGTTTCTGTAAATGTGAGTGATATCTATGCAATGGGTGGAGATTTTAAGGGTTTTTTATTTTCTGCAGGAGTTCCAGAAACTGTATCGGACCAAGATTTTAAGGACTTATTTGATGGAATTGAAGATGCATTAAAACATTATGGTGGATTTTTAATTGGTGGTGACCTCTCAAGAAGTAAAAATATAGTTCTTTCAGGCTTTGCAGTTGGAGAGGCTGAAAAACCTATTTTAAGAAAAGGTGCAAAGACAGGTGATTTAATTTTCATAACATCTTACCTTGGTCTTTCATCAGCTGGTTTAAATCTTCTAAACAATCTTTCTGATGATGAAAAAAGATTTATAAGATCAATTAAAGATTTCAAAAATTGCAAGGAATATCCTGATAGACTCTTAAAATTTGATGGCATCAATGAAATTTTAGAGAGACACCTTATGCCTATTGCAAGAAAACCTCATAAATTCAAACATATTGCAAAGGCTATGATGGATATAAGTGATGGATTACTTATTGATTTACATAGACTTTGTGAGGAAAATAAGGTTGGAGCAGAAATTTACTTAGATCAACTTCCTATTCATCCAGCGATTACAAAAATTGCAGATTACTTAAATATTGAACCTATGAACCCCATTCTCTCTGGTGGCGAGGATTATGAGCTTCTTGTTATATCTGATAGGCAGGATGCTAAAGAGTTTGGTTTGATTCCTGTGGGAAGAATAGTTGAAGAAAAAGGTATATATCTGATAGATCCTCAGAAAGGTAAAATTCCTACAAAGCCAGAAGGTTGGCAGCATTTTCAATAATGAAAAATTTTACAGTAATCACTCTCGGATGTCCTAAAAACACTGTAGACTCACGCCATTTAATTGATGCATTAACAAAAGAAGGATTTTATTATGTGGAGGAGTTTAAAAAAGCAGATTTTGTTTTCATAAATACCTGCTGTTTTATAAATGATGCAAAAGAAGAATCAATTGATGAAATTTTAACAGCAGCAAAGTTTAAAATTGACAGAAAACTTATTGTTTTTGGATGTCTTTCAAAAAGATATGGAAAAGAATTGGAAAAAGAGATACCTGAAATTGATGCAGTTTTTGGTGTTGACGAAAAGGATAAAATAATAGACTATATTAAACAATTCAGCAAAAACTCTAATTTTATATCTCAAAATTTTCAATATACTGTAGAACCTCCAAGCTATAGATATATAAAAATTGCTGAGGGATGTAGCAGAAGATGCAGTTTCTGTATAATTCCAGATGTTCGTGGTCCCTTTAGAAGTTTAAATCCTGAAAAGATACTTAAAGAAGTAGAGAATTTTGTTCATTCAGGAATAAAAGAGTTTATTTTGGTTGCCCAGGATATTACTCAGTATGGTAAAGATTTGAAAGGATATACTTTGAAAAGACTTCTTAAAGATTTATGTTCTATAAAAGGAGATTTCTGGATAAGGCTTCTTTATCTTTATCCATCTGATATTGATGAAAATTTAATAGAAACAATTGCTGATGAAGAAAAAATCGTCAAATATCTTGATATTCCTATGCAACACAGTGAAGAAAGAATTCTCCGATTAATGGGAAGGAGAGGAACAAAAAAGGAGTATCTAAAAAAGATAAAACAAATTAGACAAGCAATACCGGAAGTTACCTTAAGAAGCACTTTTATTGTTGGCTTTCCTACAGAAACAGAAGAAGAGTTTCAAAGACTTGTTGACTTTATAGAAGAAGTTCAGTTTGACAGGCTTGGAGTATTTAAATACTCAAAAGAGGAAGGAACTAAGGCTTATAGTTTAAAGGGACAGATTCCTGAAAATGTTAAAAATAGAAGATATAATGAGATTATGGCAAGACAGGCAGTTATATCTCTTGAAAAAAACCGAGCACTTATTGGGAAAAAATATGAGGCATTGATAGATTATATTGATGCTGATATTGCAATAGCAAGGCTTTATTGTCATGCTCCAGAAATAGATGGTGTGGTAATATTAGAAAATACAGCAGATTTGAAAGCAGGAGAAAAAGTAACTATACTTATAACTGAAGGCTATGAATACGATGTGAAAGGAGTTATTGTTTAGTGAAAAAATATTTAATTCCTTTGATTCTTTTTATTATGACTATTTTTACAACTCTTTTTGCAGGAGCACTTCAGCAGGGGATTAATCTGTTTAAAGAGCCAATGAGGCTATGGGAAGGTTATCCATTTTCAATAAGTATAATGACAATTTTACTTGGACATGAGATGGGTCATTACTTTGCATCAAAAGCTCACAGAACAAAAGCAACATTGCCATATTTTATTCCTGCTCCTTCAATAATAGGAACTTTCGGAGCTTTTATAAAGATGAAATCACCTATTCTTACAAGAAAAGCACTTATTGACATAGGAGCAACAGGTCCGATAGTAGGCTTTATTTTATCTCTAATTGCTTGCATCATAGGGCTTAAAATGTCAAAAATCATTCCTTTAACTTATGGAGAAGATGTGTTCATGCTTGGAGACTCCATTCTTTTTTCTTTGCTTGTTAAGTTTACTCTTGGCAATATTCCGGCAGGGCAGGATGTTCTTCTTCACTCTGTTGCCTTTGCTGGATGGATAGGACTATTTGTAACTTCAATGAATCTTTTACCTGTAGGACAACTTGACGGCGGTCATATTGCATATGCATTATTTGGAAAATGGCATTTCTATATCTCACGAACAATGCTTTTTTTTATCGCTGCTTTAGGAGTCTTTTACTGGTATGGATGGCTCGTATGGGCATTATTGCTTGTCTTTTTAGGTGTAGACCATCCACCTATATTAGTATGGGAAAGTAGTTTATCATTAAGTAGAAGAATTGTAGGAATATTGTCTTTTATTATTTTCCTATTAACCTTTACTCCTACACCTTTCAAGTTTTAGATTATGCAAACCTATATTGATTATAGAAAAGCTCAGAAACCTCTTAATCTTGATAACTTTATAGTTGAAATCGGTTTTGGTTCAGGAGATTTTTTAATCGCACTTGCTGAGAGAAACAGAGAGGAGATATTTTTCGGAATTGAAAAATCATGGATACCTGTTAACAAACTTTTAAAAAAATGTAAATTCAGAGAAATCAATAATATTTATTGTACACGGCTTGATGCTTACTGGGCATTTCAGCTTTTGTTCAAAGACAAAAGCGTCAAAATGATAATAATGAACTATCCAGATCCTTGGTTTAAAAAATCCCATGTTGAAAAAAGACTTACAAAAAGAGAGAATCTTTTTATTTATGCAAAGAAACTCATTCCCAATGGTGAAATTAAGATAAGAACAGATGATTATCCCTTTGTTGAGTTTACCTTACAAGAGAGTAATTTTCTGAAATGCTTTTCCACCAGTATTTCAAATCCCTCTATCAATGAGCCCTTAACAAAATATGAAAAAAAATGGCTTTCAATGGGCAAAAGTATATGGGATATTGTTCTTAAAAAAGAAAAAGAACCAGCACTTATAGAAGTCAAAAAAATTACGGAGGTGAAGGAGTTGTTTCCTGTAAAAGTATTCAATAAAGAATTGAATATTAATGCAATATCTCATAAGGAATTTAAGATTGAAGAGGGCTTATATTTAAAGTGTTTTTCTGTATGGAAAAGAAATCAGGATTATGCTATAGAAGTAGTTCTTTCAGAAAAGGATTTTCTTCAGGCTTTTCTTATAACTGCTAAAAAGAAAGATGAATACTTTATAATAGATATATCTCAATTCAGTGAAATTTTAAAAACTGAAGGTGTGCAGAAGACATTAAATTTTTTAGCTAATTTATTTGTGGAGGCATTATGAAGAAAAAAATTATCGTATGCGTGCAACAGGACATCAAAAACACTATTAACTGGGCATTAAAAGACCTTCCGGTTGTTTCTGCTCAATATTTTGACCATATCTATCAAGTTGAGAAACTTTTTGCAGGAGAAACAGATTTTTGTGGAATAGTAATAGATTCAAAAATTGATAATGAAAGTTCAATTCCTTTTTTGCAGACAATTAGAGACAAATCCAAAATAAAAATTCTTCTTATCATTTCAGCTGATACTCCAAAGCAGGAAATATTAAAACTTATTCAAGACAGAATGGTTGATAATGTTCTTATAAGACCCTTTAATGCAAATCAAATGGTTGATGCTGTTGCAAAAATATGCGGCATAGAAAGACCATCTGAAAAACCATGGTATATGTATACAAAGCCTCAGTAATTTTGCTATAATTTTTTGCTATGGAAAATAAAATCAACTTTGAGGAAAAACTGGAAGAAGCAAATCTACTTCTTAGATATAGAGAGTTTGAAGAAGCCTGTAAAATTTATGATGAGTTATTAAATGAAAACTATCAATCTCCTGAGCTTTACAATAATTATGGTCTTGCGCTTTTTTATCTTGATAAATTTGATGAAGCTGTAGAAAAATTCCAAAAAGCAATTGAAATTGATACTTCTTTCGCCTTAGCTTATGCAAACATAGGGCTTGTTTATTTGAATAAGGCTGAATATGAAAAGGCAGAACAATTTTTTTTGCAAGCACTTGAAAGAGACCCTGAAAATCCTGAAACACACTATAATATCGCAGTAACATATTATAGACTAAATAAAAAAAACGACGCATTGAAGCACTATGAAGCATTTCTTGGTGTTTCAGGAGATGATTACGGAAAATTAAAAGAAAGCGTTCAAAAAATTATTGCTCAGATTAAATCTATTCAAAAAGAAGAGGGTTCTCAAGTATAAATTTCTGAACTATCTCCGCAGCATTTTTAACTTCTTTAGTTATTAAAAGTTCAGTTCTATCAGTAACTATGTTGCTAATACTTCTTATCTCAGTAACAGGAATATTATAAAGTTGACCAACTTTTGCTATAGCAGCGCCTTCCATATTTTCACATATAGCACCGAATTTTTTCTCAAGAAAATTTGCTCTTTTTAGATTTCCAGTGCAGGCTGAAACAGTGAGAAATGTTCCTTTTTTATAATTTTGTAATGAAGTAGGTATATGAAGGGGAAATTCCTGATAATCCATAAAAAGAAAAGAATTTTCACCAGTTTCACAATTGATTAATAGCCCTTGATCTGCTTCTATCTCCTTTTCAGCAACGGCAATATCACCAATATCAAGTCCAGAGGATGGATACGCTCCCGCTATTCCTGAGATAATTGCTTTATTTATGGGAAAGTTTTCAAATGCAAGGATTGATGCAATTGAAGCATTTATTTTCCCGATTCCTGATATACATAAGAGTATTTCATGCTTTTGTATTTTACCCTTTATAAAAGAAACTTTTTTTAAAACAAAACTTGATTTATTCTTTAATTTTAATCTATCAAAAATTATCTCACACTCAATCGGAGTTGCAAAAAACAGTGCTATCAATTTATTTTGCTCTTTCAAGAAGTGATGGGTGAAGTGTTTGTTGTATTTTTTTAATTAAAATTTTAAATCTTCGTTCCATGCTTATCATTTTTGATTTTCTAACCATATTTAACCTCCACAAAATGCTGGATTATAATAGCAAATTAAATTGATTTACTTCAATTTTTAATCTTTGTAATTCTTCTTTTGAATATCCAGAAAAAAGTTCTGAAAAAATTGTATTATTGGTTAAAAGAGGATCCAAATCATCAGGGATAACTCCTTTTTTGACAAGTTCATCCCAGTAATAAGTTCCTTTTATAGGAGAAAACTCTGTTAAATGTATTCTAACTTTTAGTTTTTTCAGAAAATCAACCCCAACTCTTACTTCATCAAGGCTTTGTTCTGGCAATCCATACATTATATAAACACCTATATCTTGAGATAAAAATCCTGCTTCCTTAAGATAAAAAACTGCTTTTTCAAGTTCTTCATTAGTTACCTTTCCACCTGTTTCAATCTGTCTTTTAATATTTACGGTCTCAAGGCTCAATCTCAATGTTTTAAATCCAGCTTTTTTCATCAATTGAGCAACATTTTTATTAATAAATCTTGCATGAAGTCCATTTGGAGTATGAAACCTCAATTGAAAGTTTCTCTTGATTATTTCTCTAAGTAAGGGCTCTAAGTGTGTTTCAGATTTATAAAGCAATGCGTCATCATAAAAAGCAAAATCTCTTACACCCATATTATAGAGTTCTTCTATTTCATTGATAACTTCTTCTATTTTTCTTTGCTCAAATGATTTATATATGAGGGAAGATGCACAATAGTGACATCTAAACGGACATCCAGTAGAAGTTAATATGGGAGCATAGGGTATTTTATTGTAAAAACCTAACTGCCACCAGAATTTAGATTGTTCTCTGACTCTTTTAAGGTTGATTCCGAAATTACTGATATTATCAATCAGTCTATCTTCTATCTGTCCTGTATATATAGAATCAGCATTTATTTTTTCCTTTGCATGTTCCTTATAAAGTGTTGCATAAATTCCTCCGATAACTATTGGAATATTAGGGAACTTTTCCCTGATGATATTTACAACTTCATTTACTCCATACCACCAATAAGCCATTATTGATGTAATTAAAATCAAATCTACATGATAAATCTCTTTTAGTTTATCTATGAACTCATCAAGACTAATTCCATATCTTTTATATTTTTTGGGAACATTTCTGAGAATATCAGGCTTTTCAACAATCTGATAACTATACTTTCCAGTTCCATATTTTTTAACTGTAAATGAGTCACAGCAGTCAATGAAAAAAAGTTTTAGATTAAATTGACTTAAAAACTCAGCAACTTTGAGTAAGCCAAGAGGTCTTGCCCAGAAATTATAGGCAGCAAAATCATAAATCCATGGATTAATGAGTAAAACTCTGTAAGTCACGACAGTTTTCTAAAAGCAACAATAAATCCTGTATGTGCCACCATTCTTAATGCAGGCCTCAGGCTTAAACCTTCTTTTTCCCACTTTCTTTCAAGAAGTTCAAATATACCAATTTTATAGAGGCGGTCATAAAATTTTTTATCAAACTCTTCCATTAAACTATAAATCTGAAGAACTGTTGTGAGATAGCAGCCAATAATGCCTCCTGGTTTCAAAACATCTATAACTTTATCAAGAAAAAGCCATGGTTCTGTAAGGTCAAGAATTACTCTGTCAAAATCCTTTTCATCTATTCCTTCAGAAATATCTTTATTTTCAAGGGTTAATTCTCCGTATGATTTGTTCTTCATAAATTTTTCAATATTTACTTTTGCTGTTTCATGGAAATCTTTTCTCTTCTCATAAGATACTATTTTCCCGCTTTCGCCCACTGCTCTTAAAAGATATAAAGTCAGTGCTCCAGAACCTGTTCCTGCTTCAAAAACTTTTGCTCCTGGAAAAATATCAAGAAGAGTTATAATTCTTGATATATCCTTCGGATAGATAATCTGAGCACCTCTTTTCATTTTAAGTATATATTCTTCAAGAGTAGGTTTAAAAACATAAAGTTTTTCTCCCATAGAAGAGAAAACTTTAAGTCCGTCATTTTTACCAATAATATCATTAAATTGCACGTATCCTTTATGAAAGGAAAAGGTGGCATCTTTTTTTAAACTAACAAGATACTTTCTACCTTTTGAATCTATGAGGAGTGCTAAATCTTCTTCTTTGAATATTGACAAACTTAACCTCCAATAAAAAAGCGGGCGACGGGATTCGAACCCGCGACCTTCAGCTTGGGAAGCTGACACTCTCCCGCTGAGTTACGCCCGCGAAGTGCTATAAATTTTTATAGCATTGTAGATTAAAATATGTCAATTAGTAAACTTCTCTGTTGATTATGTTAATTTTATTAAAATTTGGTAAGATAAAAATAAATGGAAGCTGAGTCGTTAATAAAATCAGTTTTTAATAGTCCAACGTTTGGTTCTGTATCTTTTGAGCAAGTCTTTGAGAAAATAATAGAATTTGTCAAAGAAGAACCAGACAAAAAATATAGCCTGATTGTAGGCAGTGATTCTTTCCCCGGAGAAGAGACCATATTTGTGACAGCAATAATAATTCATCGTAAAGGTTCAGGGGGTAGATATTTCTATAGAAAACTTAAATATGAAAAAATGGACAATTTAAAATTAAGAATATTTACCGAAGCCTCTTTAAGTTTGGAAATTGCTGAAGCTTTGAAAAAAAAGCTTTCTGAAAATGGTGTTTCCCGTTTACCAGTAGAGATACATCTTGATGTGGGGAAAAATGGAGCAACAAGAAGTTTGGTAAAAGAAGTCATAAAAATGATTATAGGTTCGGGTTATATAGCAGTAACTAAACCTGATTCCTTCGGAGCTTCAAAAGTAGCAGATAGACACACAAATTAAAAGCCGGGAATGGGATTTGAACCCACGACCGGTCGATTACGAATCGACTGCTCTACCGCTGAGCTATCCCGGCTTTCTTTATATTTTATCAAACTCTTGTTTAAAGTAGCGATAAGTCTCTTCATCAAAAAGGCAAAATTCTATAGTTTCAAGGGAAGTTGACTGACTCTTTAAATATTCAGCTACTGTTGTAACAAGAATCTTAGCTACCATGCTTTTTGGACATCCATAAATACCAGAGCTTATGGCAGGAAAAGAAACACTTTTCAATTGGTATTCTTCTGCTTTTCTGAGACTACTCAATACAGCACTTTTCAATTTATTCTCTTCATCTCCTTCACCCCATTTAGGTCCTACAGCATGGATAACATATTTTGTCTTCAAAGAGCCAGCAGATGTTATTGCTGCTGAGCCTGTTGGAACAAAACCTATTCTATCACTTTCTTCCTGTATTATATACCCTCCTTTTCGCACAATTGCTCCAGCAACCCCTCCTCCATGTTTAAGATAATTATTCGCAGCATTTACTATAGCATCTGTATTTCTTTCTGTTATGTCTCCAACAATTATTCTCATAATTTTATTGTTTATCTTTTTTTCATCCATAAAACACCTCCTCCTGTACTGCACCCCATTTTTGAGGACACTTTTAAATCTTCCAATTTGTAGAGCCTTATGCAACATTTCTTTTCTGCTCCATGTAGTATTTTAACTCATACTCCTCTGGTGATAAATATCCTAAAG